>OHAC01002524.1_pt1 | contig 14391 bp, 11 predicted proteins | sample 1577051 | NCBI WGS metagenome assembly OHAC01 (sample SAMEA3541499, study PRJEB24748) | human gut metagenome | biome: human gut; feature: human-associated habitat; material: faeces | place: China | collected 2012 | reverse complement strand
CGCAAGGTCGTCGGCGAACTGTACGGCGAGGATGCCGCCAAGGCCCTGACCGTCCAGTACGGCGGCAGCATGAATGCCAAGAACGCTGAGGAACTGCTGGGCAAGCCCGATGTTGACGGCGGCCTGATCGGCGGTGCTTCCCTGAAGGCCGACCAGTTTGCCATCATTGTTGACGCCGCCACCAAGGGCTGATACAATAGTAGAGTAAAATGCCTCCCTCTGCGAGGGAGGTGGCGCGAAGCGCCGGAGGGAGAGACTTTCAAGTAAGCAACGGTTTACTTTATGTCTCTCCCCCACCGCCTACGGCGGAGCCCTTCGGGCCCGGACCCCTCTGTCGCTACGCGACATCTCCCCACACTGCGGGGAGTCACCCTCCCAGAGGGGGCCTTTTGCGCTACCTGTACAAAAGGAGTTTCAATTTATGTCTAAAAAACCTGTAATGCTTTGCATCATGGACGGTTTCGGCTGGACGCCGGATCAGACCTACGGCAACGCCGTGGCCGCCGCCAATAAGCCCAACCTGGACAAGATCTTTGCCAACTATCCCATGACTACCATCCAGGCCAGCGGCATGGCCGTCGGCCTGCCCGAGGGCCAGATGGGCAACTCGGAAGTCGGCCACACCAACATGGGCGCTGGCCGCATCGTCTACCAGCAGCTGACCCTCATCACCAAGTCCATCAAGGACGGCGAGATGTTCAAGAACCCCGTGCTGGTCAAGAACATGAAGGCTGCCATCGACGCGGGCAAGGCCATCCACCTGATGGGTCTGGTCGGCACCGGCGGCGTCCACAGCCATGCCGACCACTGGTTCGGCGTGCTGGAAATGGCGAAGCACATGGGCGCAAAGGATGTTTTCCTGCACTGCATCATGGACGGCCGTGACACCGACCCGCACAGCGGCAAGGGCTTCCTTGCCGACCTGCAGGCCAAGCTGGACGAGCTGGGCATCGGCAAGATCGCCAGTGTTTCCGGCCGTTACTACGCCATGGACCGCGACAACAACTGGGACCGTGAGGAGAAGGCCTATGCCGCCTTCGTCTACGGTGAGGGCAACCACGCCGCCAACGCTGCCGAGGCCATCGAGGCCAGCTATGCCGCCGACGTGACCGACGAGTTCGTCATTCCCGTTGTCACCTGCGAGGGAGGCCGCGTTGAGGACGGCGACACCGTCATCTTCATGAACTTCCGCCCGGATCGTGCCCGTCAGATGACCCGCATCTTCTGCGATGACGCCTTCACCGGCTTTGAGCGCCGCGGCGGCCGCAAGCAGGTCCACTATGTCTGCATGGCAGAGTATGACGCCACCATGCCCAACTGCGAGGTCGCGTACCCGCCGGTCGAGCTGAAGAACACGCTGGGCGAGTATCTGGCCGCCCACGGCAAGACCCAGCTGCGCATTGCCGAGACCGAGAAGTATGCCCATGTGACCTTCTTCTTCAACGGCGGCGTCGAGCAGCCCTGCGAGGGCGAGGATCGCAAGGTCATCCCCAGCCCGAAGGTTGCCACCTACGACCTCAAGCCCGAGATGAGCGCCTATGAGGTTGCTGACGAGTGCAAGGCCCGCATCGAGAGCGGCAAGTACGATGTCATTATCCTGAACTTCGCCAACTGCGATATGGTCGGCCACACCGGCGTCTTTGATGCTGCCGTCAAGGCTGTCGAGGCCGTTGACAAGTGCGTGGGCGAGGTCACCGATGCCGTGCTGAACGCCGGCGGTGTTGTATTCCTGACTGCCGATCACGGCAACGCCGAGAAGATGAAGAACCCCGATGGCTCTCCCTTCACCGCGCACACCACCAATGTCGTGCCCTTCGCCGTCATCGGTGCAGGCGATGTGAAGCTGCGCGAGGGCGGGTGCCTCGCGGACATCGCCCCCACCATGCTGCCCTACATCGGTCTGCCCGTCCCCGCGGAAATGACCGGCAAGAGCATTATTGTGGAATAATTTAACAACGCATCCCCGCGGCGGGCCGTTTGGCCTGCCGCTTTTTTGTGCTCAAACACTGTAGGGGCGAACATTGTTCCGCCCGCGGCGCGCAGTGGTTGCCGCCAAATTGCGCGGTGTTGAATCTCCCCTCAAAAAATGATATAGTTAATCTATCATCAAATGCGCAAAGGAATGTACGACTATGCCTAAAAAACTTCTTTCCCTGCTGCGCCGGCCAGCGGTGATTTTGCTGCTGGCGGCGGAATTGCTCGTGCTCAGTGGCGCGCTGGCTGTGGCTCTGCGCCCGGCGGTCACTTACGAATTCGCCGCTGACGAATGGGAATCCATCGCGCAGACATCCCAAATCTCCACCGATGAAAATGGCTTTGTCGGCGTGAGCGAAATGACCGATGGCGAGGACATTCTCCGCACGCCGTCCATGGTGCTGCCCGCAGGGCATTACATCGTGACAGTCGATTACAACTACATCCCCTCCGTGTGGGAGGGCGGGGTCGAGCGCCGCTCCTGCATCTTCTTCCAATCAGAAATGGGTGGGACAGGGGAAAAGGCTTGGCTCAATGTCAAGAAAGGCCAAGACACTGTTACACTGAACATCCGTGAGGACTGCGCCGTTGTGCGTCTTGTCGCCCATAACGATGGCGGCATCTTCACGCTGGGCGCGGTCCGCATCGTGCAGGACATGCGCTACGCCCGCGCCTGCGTGTGGGGCTGGCTGGCCGTGTTCCTACTGCTGGACGCATTTTTGCTGTTGGTCGTTCCCGGCAGCCTATTGGCAGGGCGAGACCGGGAACTGAACGCCTGCATGTTTGTGCTTATCGGCATTGCCGTGCTGACCTGCGCCCCGCTGCTGCAGGACAATGGAGGCACACAGGGAAGTGACTGGGCATTCCATCTTTCGCGTATTGAAGGCATCGCGCAGGGCCTGCGGGAAGGGCAGTTCCCGGTGCGCATCTATTCGATGGCCAAGGACGGCTACGGCTACGCGCCGTCATTGTTCTACGGTGAGCTGCTGCTCTACTTCCCGGCGGTTCTACGCCTGCTGGGCATGAGCGTGCAGGGCGCGTACCACACATTTGTGCTGGCGGTTCAGCTGCTCACGGCGGGCATTTCGTTTTTTAGTTTCCGCCAGTTGTTCAAGCACAATAAAATCGCGCTGGTAGGCACGGTGCTTTACATGCTGTCCACCTACCATTTTTACAAAATTTATTGGTTGAGCGCCGTGGGCGAGTTCTCGGCGATGGCGTTTCTGCCGCTCATCCCGGCGGCGCTGACCCTGTTGTACGGCGAGGAACCGCCCACCAAACAGCAAGGCCGCACGGCTTGCATCGAGCTAACCGCCGCGTTCGGGATGCTTGTCCAAGTGCATGTGCTCACACTGGAAATGGCGATGTTGGCAACGGGCGTGTTCTGCCTTGTCAACTTCCGCCGCACATTCAGCCGCCCGGTTTTGCTGACATGGCTCAAGGCAGCAGCATCGGCGGTGCTGTTGAACCTGTGGTTCCTGCTGCCGTTTTTTACTGTGCTCACAAGCGGCGGCTACAGCGGCATGTATGTCAGTGCCGATGGCAACGGCGGCACGATCATCAAAGCTGCGGGCCTAAAAATTTCCGAACTGCTGGGCTGGCAGAAGGACCACAACAACTTGGGTCCGGAGTTGTTCATCGGCGCGGCGGCGCTTGTCTGGTGCTGGTTGGCGCTGCCCATCCGCGGCAAAGAGACGCGGCGGGAACTGCACATCGGCCTGTGGGCGGTGGCGTTCGGCGTACTGGCCTGTTGGATGAGCACAAACACCTTCCCGTGGCAGACCGTGGGCGCGCTGCCCGTTTTGGGCCGTGTGCTGACGGCCATCCAGTTCCCTGGACGGTATTTGATGCTGGCAACGCTGCTGTTTATCGTGGCAGCACTGGCGGGACTGTCTCTTCTGTGCAGGCTGCACTGCGGGCGAGCCGCGGCTGCGGTGCTGCTCTCCGCGTCGGTGCTGGGCGCGGCACTTTTCATCCGCGATTACCAGAGTGGGCTCGACCCCGTGTATCTGAGCGATGGCGGTCAGCTGATTTATGCTCAGTACAAAAACAGCAATATGGCGTGGTTCTTTGATGACCTCTACCTGCCGGATGGCGCACAGGAGAGCCGCGACGGATTTGTGAGCGAGACTGCTGTGACTACGCTGGAAAACGTGGAAATTACGCAGCAGAACGGCGTCACAACGCTGATCTGCGCTGAAACGAGCGGCCAGACCCAGCATGTGGAGCTGCCGTTGCTCTATTACCCCGGCTATACGGTCACGGCCGGGCAGGGAACCGTCTTCAAAACGCCAAATGGTCTGGTGGGTGTGGCGGTCCCGGCGGGCTTTACCGGCAGCATTCAGATAGCATTCCGTGAACCAAAACGATGGCTGCTGGCAGATATGGTAAGTCTTGCAACGCTGGCCGCGCTGGTGGTAAGGACAGTCTATTTGAAACATAAAAAGAAATAAATTTGGAAAGATTTATGGCAACACCGCACAATTGAGCTTTCCACAAAACAGAAAAATGTCCAACCACAAAAGGTCAGACGCATTCCAAAATCTGCTTGCGAGGCAAACCTCAATTAAGCCGCCAGACAGGGTCTGTCAGCTAAAATCAAGTTTGCCGGAGTAAACATAATATTCATTTTTGCGGTTTGCTTTTGCAACCCTCGGTATCGCGTCTTTCGGAAACGAAGCTGCAGCTTAACCACAGCAAAAACATGTTCAACTTTGGCGCGTACAGAGAATTTCTCATGCTCACGGCGTTTGATTTGTGCTTGGGAGCGTGCGGATTTATTCTTACTTTGGCTGGGACGGCGATTGATTTTGTAGTGGACAGACTTACCGGCTTTGTTCTTCTTCAGTGCTTCGGGTCGTTTCTCCGCTCCGAGATAGCCGCTGTCCCCATAGACTTCTTCCTCATCTCCGGTAAGAAGTTCCGAGGTCACCGTAACATCATGCTCGTTGACAGCTGTCACTTTTACCGTATGAACCAAACCGCTTTCCTTATCTAATATGAGCTTTATAGCCGAAGTGCCATGTATTGCCCTTTTTAGCTGAGTGTGCCTCCGGGTCACGTTCTTTCTTCTCGTTCTTGGTAGAGGAAGGAGCCTCGATAAACGTGGAATCCACAATCGTGCCACGCTTCAAAATCAAACCGTGCTGCATCAGAAGTTCTACTACTTGCGCAAACAGCTCCTGCTGGATTCCGTTTCTCATCAGAATGTTGCGAAATCGCCCCAGCGTATCACCGTCCGGCACTTGATTGCTGGATTCTACTCCGCAAAAGTCCGAAAAGGCACGGCTGTCGATTACCTCAGCAACGGTTGCCATATCTGAGAGATTATACAGATTTTGTACAAGATAGATTCTCAGCATCCGTTCCAAATCGTAGGGCTTGTTGCCGCGCTCTCCTTTATAGCAGTACGGCTTGATAATGCTTATCCATTTCTCCCACGGTACGATGCGCTCAATCTCGTCTAAAAATTCTCGTTTCTTTGTCCGCACCTGCGATAATTCGTCGCTCAGGGCGGACAGATTCAGTTGTTTATCCATACCTATCTTATACCACTTTTTGCGACTATTTGCATTATGCGGTATTGCCTTATCCCTCCCCTGCAATCGCCCACAATCTTATCCGCCCCTTGCTATTTTCCCGCAAATGCGATATAGTTATCTTAACTAAACATATCCGATTTAGGAGAAACCGCATGAAACAACAAACAAAGGGCGGGGTGCTGCATAAGCTGTGGCAGAGCCTGCCGTGGCTGTGGATGGCCGCAGCATACCTGACGGATCTTTGGTATCAGCTTGTGCCGGGCCGGTGGATCGTGGATTCTGATCTGGCATCCGAGATGATCCTTGCGGACCTGCTGAACCGCGAAGGCTCGGTCATCAGCCACAACTGGTTCTACTCGACCGAACTGAAGGTCGTCAACCTGCAGTGGTTCTACCGATTGGGTCTGCTGCTTTTCCCCGATGATTGGCATCTGGCCCGCACATTTGGTATGGCCATTGCGCTGGCGCTTTACGCGGCAGCCATGCTGTTCTTTGTCAAATGCGCAGGCCTTGGGCGGCCCGGCCTCTGGATGGTCGGCACGCTGCTCTGGCCCTTCGGGCAGCATTATCTGGTTTATGCCATCTACGGTGGGTACTATCTGGTATATACCTTCTTCTATATGCTGGTGCTGGCGCTTGTGCTGCGCAGCCTGACTGCCGACAAAAAGCACTGCGCCTTGCAATGGCTGCTGGCCTGCCTTATTACGGCGGTGGCCGGCATGAACGGCGTCAAGCAGCTTATGGTATTCCATGCGCCGCTTTGTCTGGCAGCGGCGGTGCTGCTGGTCATGGCGCTGCACGGCAGCGATAAGCCGGACTGGAAGGGCGCTCTGCAGAGCTGCCGCAAGGAGGTTCGTCTGCTGGTAGCCTCTGTCGTGACGGCGGTGGCCAGTGCGGCGGGATACTTCGTCAGCAACGCGGTTTTGTCCCGGATGTATGACTTCAAATCCTACAATTTCATCACATGGGACCGGGACGAAAACTGGTTTACGCTGGACCGGATCCTGATGGACTTCTTCCATGAGTTCGGCTACCAGAACGGCTCCGGTGTGTTCCACTTCGGCGGTATTGCGGCGGGTATCGGCCTGCTGCTGGGTTGCTGGATGTTCTTCTGCATCGTGCGGCTGCTGCTGCGGCTGGATAAGCTGCAGCTCAACGACAAGCTGCTGGTGCTGCTGCTGGTCTGCATGCTGGCGGTCTGCGGCATGTGCTATGCCTACTTCCACGAGTATTATCTCTACTTCTGGCTTATGAACATGCCGGTGGCCATTGCGGTCATGGCGGTGGAGATCAAGACCGAGGATCTGCACCTGCCCGGGGCGCGGGGCCTTTTGGCCGCTGCGCTGGCGGCCTGCTTTACGGTTTGCGCCGTCAATACGGTGCGGCAGGAGCAGGAGCATCCCTACCTTGCGCATAAGGGCTTGAAAAACGCCGCCGACTGGCTGGTGGACAACGGCTATACCCAGGGCTATTCCACATTCTGGAACGGCAATGCGATGATCGAGCTGACAAGCGGCAAGCTGGATGTCTGGACGATCGCCAATCTGAACAGCCTGGTCGTGCCCGACTGGCTGCAGCCCAAGGAGCATCTGACCACCGACCCGGTGCATCCGTTCCTGCTTATTGATACCGAGACTGATTGCGCCGCTGATGACGCGCAGCTGGTCAAATATGGCAACTGCACCGAGGTCTACAACGATGGACGCTATGTGATCTATGACTTTGCCGATGCGGCCGCCGCGCACGAGGCAGCCCAAGCGGCGGAGGCAAAGCAATAAGGGCAATACCGCATAATTCTAAGTGCCGATACGGCAAGCGAGGTGCGGCAGGTGCTAAGCCAAAAGCGCAGATAATACTGGATGTCTTATCGAGCATTTTGGCAACGCAGATGCCGTGCCGCAGCCGCCGGAGCGGCGCTTAAGCCGTCAGGCGGGAATTGTGCGGTGTTGCCTAAGATAAAGTGCCATGCTATGTTGCATCCGCCCGCGGTGCATCGAGGACGCCGCCCTCTGTAATCGAATCCGATACTTTATATAAATAAGGAGTATTCTTATGCGTTACTGCAAAAAATGTACGATGCCCGACACCCGCCCCGGTATTACCTTTGACGCCGAGGGCGTCTGCAGCGCCTGCCGCCACTACGAGAACCGCAAAAATGTCGACTGGGACGCCCGCTTCAAGGAGTTTGAGGCCTACTGCGACAAATACCGCGGCATGAACGGCCCCGGCGGCTATGACTGCGCGGTTGCCGTCTCCGGCGGCAAGGACAGCCACTTTCAGGTCTGGATGCTGAAAGAGGTCATGCACATGAACCCGATTCTGTTCAGCGTTGAGGACAACTTCCCCATGACGCAGGCGGGTATCCACAACCTCAAGAACATCAGCGAGGAATTCGGCTGCACCATCATCTCCTGCAAGCCCAACATTAAGGTGCAGAAAATCCTGATGCGCAAATTCTTTGAGAAGTACGGCAAGCCGACCTGGTATGTGGACCGCCTGATCTACACCTTCCCGCTGCACATGGCCGCCAAGTTCAACACCCCGATGCTCTGCTACGGCGAGAATGTCAGCTTTGAGTACGGCGGCAACGCCGACAAGGAGACCTACTCCGCCATGGACCAGATCGAGAACGGCGTGGCTGTCGGCATGCCGATGGAGGAACTGCTGGGCGACGGCGTGACCGAGAAAGACCTCTCTCTGACGCTGGCCCCCAGCGCCGAGGAGCGCGCCAAGCTTGACCCGTTCTACATGAGCTATTTTGTGCCGTGGAACAGCTACAAGAACTACCAGATCGCCAAGGCGCACGGCTTCCACGACCTGACCCATGAGTGGGACCGCACCCACCATGCCGAGAATTTCGACCAGATTGATTCCCGCGCCTATCTGGTACACAGCTGGCTGAAGTACCCGAAGTTCGGCCACGCTGCTGCAACCGACTACACCGCCCGCTATATTCGTTACGGCATGATGACCCGCGAGGAGGCCATCCCCGTCATCAAGGAGCGCGACGGCAAGCTGGACCCGCTCTGCGTGCGTGATTTCTGCGACTTCTGCGGCTATACCGAGAGCGAGTTCTGGGCCATCATGGACAAGTTCTACAACCGCGACCTGTTCGAGAAGAATGACTGCGGCGAGTGGCAGCTCAAGCACCCCATCTGGGAGGAGAATAAATAAATGGTACGACATGTTATTCTTTGGAAGCTGAAGGAGATGCCCGACACCGAGAAGGCCGCCGTCAAGGCCGGCATCAAGGCCGGGCTTGAGGGGCTGGCCGGCCAGATCCCCGGTCTGCTGGAGGTCCATGTCTACACCGAGGCGCTGCCCAGCTCCGCAAATGCGGACCTGATGCTGGACACGACCTTCACTGATGCCGAAGCGCTGAAGGGCTACTCAACCCACCCGGCGCATGTCGCTGTGGCCAATGGCAAGGTGAGACCGTACACGGCGGTAAGGACATGTTTGGATTTTACGGTATAATGCAATAAATAAAATGTAGGGGCGGATTCCATATCCGCCCGTGGACGCTTCCGCAGCCGCGGACTCTGCGGGCGCATATAGAATGCGCCCCTACGGTATAACGGAGGAATAACCATGACCACCCTCATCCGCGGCGGCCTCGTCCATGACGCTGTCCACCGCGATGCCTGCAAGGCTGACATTCTGCTGGCTGACGGCAAGATCGCCGCTATCGGCAGCGGCCTGACGGCCCCGGCGGACGCCGCTGTGTTTGACGCCGATGGGTTGGAGGTTTATCCCGGCTTTGTCGATGCCCACACCCACATCGGCCTTGACGGCTATGGGATCGGGTACGAGGGCTGCGACTACAACGAGATGAACGACATCTGGACGCCGCAGCTGCGCGCGATTGACGGCATCAACCCGCGCGACCCCTCGCTGGCGGACGCGCGGCGGGCCGGTGTGACCTGCGTCTGTACCGGTCCGGGCAGCGCCAATGTGCTGGGCGGCACCTTTCTGGCCATGAAAACCGTGGGTGATCGCGTGGACAAAATGGTCGTGCGCGACCCGGTTGCCATGAAATGCGCCTTCGGCGAGAACCCCAAGCGCTGCTACCGCGACAAGTGCGATTCCACCCGCATGTCCACGGCGGCGTTTCTGCGCGGCGCGCTGATGCAGGCGCGGGACTACGGTGCCCGCAAGCAGGCGGCGAACGGCGATATAACCAAAATGCCCGCCTACAACCAAAAGCTTGAGGCGCTGCTGCCGGTGCTGGCGCGTGAAATACCCCTGAAGGCCCACGCCCATCAGGCCAACGACATCTTCACGGCGCTGCGCATCGCGCGGGAGTTCAACCTGCGCCTGACGCTGGAGCATGTGACCGAGGGACATCTGATCGCGGACGAATTGGCAGGGGAGAAGGATGTGCCGATGGCGGTCGGCCCCAGCCTGACCTTTGCCAGCAAGTTTGAGCTGCAGAACAAATCTTGGAAAACCCCCGGCGTGCTGGCCAACGCGGGCTGCCATGTCTCCATTATCACCGACAGCTCAGTCATCCCGCAGCAGTATCTGCCGCTCTGCGCCGGTATGGCCATCAAGGCCGGCATGGACCCGTTCGATGCGCTGAAGGCCATCACCATCAACCCGGCGGAGCATATCGGCGTGGCCGACCGCGTCGGCTCGCTGGAGGCAGGCAAGGATGCCGACCTCGTCATCACCGCAGGCAGCCCCTTTGAGGTGCTGACCGAGGTGAAGGCAGTCTTTATTGACGGGGCGCGTATCGCGGTGTAATTGCGTACAGTGCGGCATCTTTAAGCAAGCCGTACCAACTCTGCAGAAACCTCCCCGGCGTTGGCTATTAAATAGCGGCACATCTCCGTCCGCCATCGCCCAAAGGCCAGCAATTCCTCATCCCCGGTCTGTAAATACTGTTTGTACCCATAAGTGCTGCTCAAAAGCTGGCCTAAATACAGATACGGCATATACCGCAGGTCGTCCATGCTCACTTCGGCGTACCTGCGGTATTCGTTTGTGTAGGCGGCCAGTCGTGCCGCATTGAATGTGCAGTCCATGTAGCTGTATGACCGTATCAGTTCCCACGCAATCGGTACTTCTCCGGCGTTGACAAAATCCAGCACGGCCTTGATCTCTGACCCGTCATACAGCAGCTGCATTACACTGTAATCGCCGTGAGAGCGTTTGAGGGTCAGGGCGTTTGTGTTCACAAATGCACCCGCATCGGACACACGGGCAATCATTACAAGGCGGTCCTGCAAGTCGCGGCAGATCTCTGCTCCGTGTACGGCATCGGCGTGGGCTGCTGCCATCAAGTCCGCGCAGGCGGCTTTGGCCTGCAGCAGCCGCGCTGCGCTGCCGTATCTGGAAATCTCACAGGGTAACAGATCATCGTAGGGGTAGTGCTCTAAGGCATTTACAATTTGTGCCAGCAGTCTGGCGGAGTCGAGCAGCTCCCTTTTGGAACAGCAGCCCTTTTCCCGTGTTTGCCCGGGAATAAATGCCTGCAGAATGGCGATGCGGCCGTTCTGCATAAAGTAGAAGTCTCCGTTTCGGCAGGGAATGTACTCGGGCACAGAAATCCCGTTCTGTCGCAGAAAATCTGTGACATGTACCTCCCGCAAAATGCTGTCCGCGCGGAACTTGGGTTGAAACACCTTTAAAATGAAGGCCGCCTCGCTGCCGTACAGCTTAAAAAGCGCTGCACTGCCGCGGTCAATGCGCTCCACTGCCCGCACGGCAAGGCCGTAGTGCTGCCGGACGGCGGCACAAATTTCAGGGTCGGTCATGAATGACACCTCGCTTTCTGTAAATGGACGGTGGAAGGCTCAGCCCGGTACCCTGCAAAGGCGGGGGGGTTAAAACAGTATACCACATCTTCCCCTGTTTGTGTACAAAATTCCCACCGTATGCTTGCATCCCGCATAAAACTGTGCTATAATACCCACATACGGCAAAGGCGCCGTCTGATAGCATTGCTATCGGACGGCGCCTTTTCATTTTGATACAGAGCCGATTGGAGTGTAAAGAATATGGAAAAGATTCCCCGCCATGTGGACATTGATTACAGCAAATACGCCCCCGATATCCCGGAGGACCAGCGGGAGGCCTACTACGGTCTGCCCAAGCATGTGCAGTTCTGCAAAGAGTGCGTGATGAGCAACCAGAAGCCGAACTCCTGCTATGAGTTTGAGCATACGATCAAATCCATCAAGAAAACGATGGTCATTCAGGATGACGGAGTCTGCGATGCCTGCCACGCCTGCCACAACAAGGCCAACGGTCATATTGACTGGGCGCTGCGCGAAAAGGAGCTGCGCGAGCTGTGCGACCAGTACCGCAAAAACGATGGCAGCTATGACTGCCTTGTGCCCGGCTCGGGCGGTAAGGACAGCTTTTACGCCGCCCACCTGCTGAAATACAAGTACGGTATGCACCCGCTGACGGTGACATGGGCGCCGCACATCTACACCCCATGGGGGTGGGACAATATGCAGGCATGGATTCATGCGGGCTTTGACAACTACCTGTGTACCCCCAACGGCATGACCCACCGCCTGCTGACCCGTCTGGCCACGGAGAACCTCTTCCATCCGTTCCAGCCGTTCATTCTGGGCCAGAAGCAGCTTGCGCCGAAGATGGCCGCGAAATTCGGCATTCCGCTGGTATTCTACGGCGAGAACGAAGCCGAGTTCGGCAACCCCATCGCCGACAACAACTCCGCGCTGCGCGATGAGCATTTCTTTGCCGTGAACGACTACGACCACATTTATCTGGGCGGCGTCAGCCTGCGCCAACTGGAGGAGGACTACAAGGTAGACAAGGCCGACCTTGCCATCTATCTGCCGAGTGAGACCTCCAACCTTGAGAAAAACCACATTCAGGTTCGGTATCTGGGTTACTACGAAAAGTGGCATCCGCAGGGCGCCTACTACTACAGCGTTGAGCACGGCGGCTTCCGCCCCGCGCCGGAGCGCACGCAGGGCACCTACTCCAAGTACAACTCCATTGATGACAAGATCGATGATTTCTTCTACTACACGACCTACATCAAGTACGGCATCGGCCGCACCACCTACGATGCCGCGCAGGAGATCCGCAACGAGGAGATCACGCTGGACGAGGGCAAAGCGCTCTGCAAGAAGTTTGACGGCGAGTACCCCGACCGCTTTGAAAAAGAGATCTTTAAGTATCTCTCGCTGGATCGCCAGCATTTCCCGTGGGCCAGCCAGCTGTTTGAGCAGCCCAAGATGGACCGCGATTACTTTATGGATCTGGCCGACCGGTTCCGCTCTCCCCACATCTGGAAGTGGGAGGACAACATGTGGAAGCTGCGCTACACCCCCTACGAGGGCGACAGCGAGGTGCTGTGGGGCGACCCGAGAGGCACGCACCATGAGATTTGAGTAAAAAGGCTTCCCCCTTGGGGGAAGCTGTCCGCGAAGCGGACTGATGAGGGGCGGACTTTCCGCGGCAGCCCGTTTGCGGGCAATCGCGGCACACGCGCCCCTCATCCGACCTCGCTTCGCTCGGCCACCTTCTCCATCGGGAGAAGGCTTTAACGAGGTTCATTTATGCAAAAAAAAATACGACTGATCGCCCGTCTTGATGTCAAAGACACCAACCTTGTTAAGGGCATCCAGCTGGAGGGGCTGCGCAAGCTGGGCGACCCGAACAGCTTTGCGAAAGCATACTATGAGCAGGGCATTGACGAGCTGCTCTACATAGACATTGTGGCAAGCCTGTACAACCGCAATAATCTGAGTGATATTGTGCGAAAAACGGTCGATGATGTGTATATTCCCGTCTGCGTGGGCGGCGGCCTGCGCAGCGTTGAGGATGTGCGCCACATCCTGTCGATGGGGGCGGACAAGGTTGCGATCAACACGGCGGCCATCAAGCGGCCTGCGCTCATCACCGAGGTGGCCGAGGCCTTCGGTAGCCAGTGCATGGTGCTGTCCATTCAGGCCAAGCGCAGCCGCACATGGCCCGGCAAGTGGGAGGCCTACTACGACAACGGCCGCGCACACTCCGGTTACGATGTGGTCGAGTGGGCCAAGCGCGGTGTGGCGCTGGGCGCAGGCGAGATCCTGCTGACCAGCGTGGACTGCGAGGGGCTACAGCAGGGCATGGATCTGGAGCTTATCAAGGCCGTGACCAGTGCTGTGAATGTGCCGGTCATCTGCGGCGGCGGTGTGGGCTGCGGCGATGACATTGTCGATGCCGCGCAGGCCGGTGCGGACGCCGTGGCCTGTGCTGCGGTGCTGCATTACAAAAAAGAGACCGTGCAGGAGCTGAAGGATGACATCCGCGCGGGCGGTGTGGAGGTGCGTAAGGTATGAAGGTGACGATCATGGATTACGGCCTGTCCAACCTGCTCAGCGTGCAGCATGCCTTTGCTCGCTTCGGGGCACAAACGCTGCTGACGAGTGACCCGGCGGAGGTGCTGCGCGCCGATGCGCTGGTACTGCCGGGGGTCGGGGCGTTCCGGGACGGGATGGCCGGGCTGGAAAAGCTGGGCCTGATCGAGCCGATCCGGCAGAAGGCCGCTGCCGATACGCCGCTGCTGGGTATCTGCCTTGGTATGCAGATGCTGTTTGACGAGTCGGAGGAATTCGGCCTGCATAAGGGGCTGGGGCTGATCCCCGGCCGGGTAGTCAAAATCCCCGACACGGATGCGGACGGCAGCCCCCAGCGGGTGCCGCACATCAGCTGGGAGCCGCTCTATCCCGGCGGGGGCCGCGCTGATTTTGCCGGTACCGTGCTGGCGCAGCTGCGCGCAGGGGAGGAGTGCTATTTCATCCACAGCTATGAAGCAAAGCCCCTGCAGGACGCGGACTGTCTGGCCTACACGACCTACGGCGGGCGGCAGATCTGCGCCGCCGCCACCCACGGCAGCGTCCTC
>OHAC01002512.1_pt1 | contig 14437 bp, 8 predicted proteins | sample 1577051 | NCBI WGS metagenome assembly OHAC01 (sample SAMEA3541499, study PRJEB24748) | human gut metagenome | biome: human gut; feature: human-associated habitat; material: faeces | place: China | collected 2012 | reverse complement strand
GCAGGCAGCGATACGGCAAAGAATCGCGTGTCCTATCTGGTGAAGAATTATACCATAGGAACAACAGCTGCTCGTTTGGCTGGGAAAAGTACTTCGGCTGATACCAATATTCCGGTTATGCTCACATTTGCAACAGACAGCATAAATATGAGCAGCTACGGAAATGGTTTCCGGGGAATCGGTTCCAGCTATGGATATAATAAGAATGTTTGGCATAGTGACTGCAGTATTCCTGAAGTATATCGCCGCAATCTGGTAATTAAGAGCATAAATGCTGATCGGAATGCAGACACGGTGATTACATTAAATATGAATCAGAATGATTATCATACGGAATACAGCAATGGTGCGTGGCGAAATCAGGGTGCCGGACTGTTTGTGGATTTTCACTTTACAGATGGATGTAAGGTAAATCATCTTCAGATATCAGGAAACATTAAGCTTGGATTATTTGATGAAAATGGTACGTTAACATATGTGAAAAAAGGAGACAAGGATATGCATATTGGTGTGGGCGGTTTTGCTGCAAGAACGGCCAATTCCGCTGGTACGGTATCCTTTGATGGTTTTCATCTGAAAGACATAAACGTGTATGGTGGGACTATGACGGGTGGAGCCATTGGTTATATCGATGGATATAGTGAAAAGAGAAGGAATGTATCCTTTATTAACAACTGGACGATCCAGAACGAAAATGTAACAAAATGGGTTAATTACGATGGAAGTACAGGTGGATTAGTAGGCTGGAATGTAGGGCATGGTCAATTGACGATTACCGGAAATGAAGGCGGTTCTGAAAATGTGAATCAGTTATCGGTTACTACACATGCGGAGAGCTTTTCTACAGCTGCTGCTGGTGGTCTTGTGGGTGCGAATGATTACAGTTCTGTAAAAGTAGAGAATGTAAGAGCACAGAATTTGAGTGTTTCAGGTAAGAATCTGCGAGATCTTGGTGGTTTGTTGGCATCAGGAAGAAAAGATGGTAAGTTCGAAGTGACGAAATGTTCCCTTGCTTCTATGAAGATTAAGCTAGAGATTAATTCCAACCAGAAATCTTTAAGTGCCTGCACGGGAGGGATTATCGGATATCACGAAAGATCACTGACGATTTCAGAAGTAGTGATTACGCCGGATTCGGTCATCAATGGTCAGCAATTTACGGGTGGTTTCGTAGGCTACTCAGCTTTCGATGTGACGATTTGTGACAGTAGTGAAGTGAATCTCAATATTAAGACAGATATGAACTGGATCGGTGGATTTATTGGATATGTCAACCCGAGCAGAACAGCCACATTCCAAAATTGTCAGGAAAAAAATGTGAATATTCTTGGACGATATACAGGTGGTCTTGTCGGAGCTATGGATGGCAGTATACAGGCATCGAATATGGAATTTTATAACGTGACTGGAGTAACTTATAATAAGGATAATGGATACGCAGCATTGTTAGTTGGTAATGCGGAAAACGATGCTAATAAAAAGGTCGATAAGAAAGTCAATGGATATAATCTGTTAGCAAAGAATTGTAAATTTGGTTATAATAACAAAGCAAAGATAGACGAGTTATCGAATGCAAGTATCCAAACGATAAATACGTCAGGTTTTTGGATTGGTAAAGTCGGCGTAAATGGCAAAATCAATCTGGTAGCGGTTGCAGTTCAGGAGGATGTCTTTCCGCAGAAGGATATCGGTACAAAAAATGGAACTGCTGCAATCATTTATGCAGATGCATCCGTAAATCAGACTTATCATCCGGTCAATTCCACTGACAAACCATCTTCATCTGTCAGTCCATGGCTGGATGTCAATCCGAAGAGCGATGTTCCTTTTGCGGACGGAACAGTTATGACAGGTAATGGTGTGGGAATTGTAGCTGATAGCACTATAACTGCCAAAAGTATATTGAACAATATAAATACAGCTACTGCTGACCGTTATTGGAATTTACAGGAATCTGCGAATCAGACAGATCCTACATACAAAAGATTTTCACAGTTTTTAGATTCAAAAAACGATGCCTATGTGACGACGTACATGAGCGAGGAAAGTACAACCACAACAGTTAATAAAAACATTGATTTCCCGGTGCTTGTTGTAAATAATACAGCAGATGTGGATTCCCTTCTGTGGAATTACATAGCCGCAATGACAAATGTAAAAGACGGTGCTGAAGTCAAAACACAGATAAAAGGCATCACGGCAACCACTTATCGGTGGAACAATTCAGGCGAAACAGGCACCTTTCAAGCAAAGAATGATGCCAGCCTGCGCATAAGTACTGAAAAGAAAATATCCATCGTCCCCAATGCTTACGATAACCAGAACAGCCAGTTTACCTTATTGGATGTTACCTACGCAGATCCGACAGACAGCACAAATACACATGTATTTCATCTATACATTCCGGTATTGGTGAAAAAGGTTCTCTACATCAGCTTTAAAGCAAGATTTCTTGCCGGAACAGATTACTGTGTTTCAGATTATCCTATGGATGATACTTCTACCAATCATTATGCCACAGCAGGCTTTGACGAACCACTGACTGCTTATCTGGAATACAGCTATGAAAAAGAAACAGACTGGCAGTCCATGGTGGATAACGGAGAGAATCTTTTGTGGTATTATGATAAGATTTTGGATCTGGCAGCAGGAAGCTTACAAGGTGAGCAAACGCTTCTTCCAGCGGGAACGCGTCTGACATTGCTTGACAGACAGACCATGCAGCATTATACCTGCACAATGACTGGAACTGAAAACATCCATAGTTTTAATCTTGCCAGTATGACAGTGCCAGACAGTGCATCCAAAACAGATGGCTCCGCAAAAGCGTTTACTCCGGTTTCCATCTGTGATCTGCTTGACTTAACTGCTTCTGCTGCAGATTCTTCATCCAGCGATGGCAAGACCTGTTATGTGGAAGAAGCAGATCCCCAAAAGGCTACTGTAAAGGCTGCCCTTTCGACTGATAGCAAAGAAATCAAGTATTTCCGTGTAGCAGGGGATGGTGATACTGATGCTAAAAAATATCATATCACAGTTCCGGACTCTTCCAAAACGAAAGCTAGAACTGAAGGGTATTACCTGACGATTCAGGTACCTACAACCAAAGGCTATTCTGTTATAAACAACCGGTTAAACTATGGAACCTTTTCCCATAAAGAGGGAACCCTTCCGGCAGCCATTACATCTAAGGCAGAAGAAGCAGGCTCTAGCTATGTTGTGTATAATGGTGTTGAACAGACATCCTTCAAAATTACTACCAGCCGCATTCATAATGGCAAAGAAATGGGTGATACAATTATGGAAAGCGGTGACAGCATAAAGATACATCTGGAAAGCAAGCTGAAGCTAACAGAAGCTGGAAAGGGAAGATTTAATACTCTTGGTCCGTCCCAATTCTATCATGAATTTGATATCAGCCTGAAGGAATATCTGAAAAATCAAACTGCATATGGCGCAATTGGTACGGAGCTAGTAAGCTATACATACACATTGTCAGGGAAAGGTTTGGATTATACAGAAACGAAGAATACATTATCAAATGCAGCTGAGCTTGAAACCCTGACACTAAAATATGGAAGTACTGAGCTGAAAAAGGCATTAGAGACTGCAGAGAATGATTCTTCGGCAGTAACAGTTACCGCAGATATTACCCTTACTTATGCCGGAACAGATCATTTCCCTGCAAGAAATACATCGGATAATGCGGATGACAGTGGTATTTCAGCGGTGGGTATATCACGGATTGCCAACACTTCGATTCAATTGCCTATCACAGGAAATAAGAAAGATATAGAAGATAAGAATCGCTATTATATTACCAATTTATCCAAAGCGATTCTGAAATATTCTACAGTAGACCAGACTGGCTCAAAGGATACCACCAAGCAGCTGGGAATCAACCCCAGTGATACGGCAAATAATCGCTCTGACATTATCTATACAAAGGCAGATTATGATTATTCCAACGTAGACGCTGCAATCCTTGAAAAGGCGACAAGCATTCGTTATAAAATGCAATTGTTCCAGAAGAACTCTGATGGAACTTACGATGAAACGGCTCTTTTACCAATTACATCTTATCTTCCTGTTATGTTTAAAGAAAATACACAGAAGTCTTCAGTAAATGAGGAAACGTCATATCAGTGGGAAGAGAGCTTTAACAGGAATGCTTCCGGACTTTTAAGCACACGTTTTCGTTTTTCTCCGCTTACCGGAGCGGAATTTGAAGAGAAAGGCTACACCTATGCAAACTATAGAGTGCGCCTGACAGTGGTGCTTCTGGATAAAGATGGAAAAGAAATTGCAGATACAACAGCTACAGATTATATCATCTATACAAATGCCCGGATTTATCAGGAAATTTTAAACAAAACATGAGGTGAAGCAGGATGCCAGGGAAAAAGAAAAAAGAGGAACTAACGCCTGAGGAATATGGACAAAAAGCCAGAAAGGAAATGCAGGATTTAAAAAATCAGTGGAAGATTTTTTTTAAAACCGGTTTCATTATGCTTGCAGCCTTAATTGCCATAATCGTTGCCTGTATTGCATGGTTTGTTTCCAATAATAAAGTAGATTCTACAGGGATGAATATCCGGGCAGCAGGCAGCGAGTTTGACCTCGCTGCCTCCATAAAAAATGCTGAAAGTATAAATGGTATTTATGATAATCTGCTATCGGTTCCAAATGGAGAGAATAACAATGAATATTCGGTCACTAGCGGAAGCCATACAGCTATCAGATGGGCAATCACAGATGACAGCAATCTGAGAAATGAAAAAGACAAAAGCCTTGGAATTGAACCTGGCTCCAGCGGAAGTATAACCTTCTATATAATTCCTCATAAAAACGGGGCACTGAACGTATCCCTGACGCTTTCACTTACCGGATACACCTTAAAAAATACCGGAACAGAATTAACGTCAGAATCCTTGACTGATATTAAAGCAGATGCCCAGCAGCTGTTGGAGGGACATATTCTTTTGTTTGCCGGATACGATGAGAAAAAGAATTCCTATAAAGGATGGATATCCCAGGACGGGGATCCATGGAGCATGAGCCTGAACGATAACGATAATTCTTCGCTGTCCCAAAAGGGGAATGGAGAGCTGATTTGGAGCATCCAGAATGCCGAAGCAGAGAAAGCTTATCCGGTTAAGATTTACTGGATCTGGCCGGAGCTTCTGGAATCTTATTTGTTAAAAAAAGAGTCCTATACCGGAACCCGCCCGCTGCTTTTTCCGGCAGAAAAAGATGAAAGTACTTCCGACAGCAATCTGGAAGCTCTTCCATCAAAGTTGTTTGTCAAAATGTGCGAAGTACCAGCTGAAAACCCCAACATTCCAGTTAATTCAAATCGCTATTTTCGCTGGGAAACAAAAGAAGCATTTACAAATACTGTTAAGAGAGGAGAAACTCTTAACCTGATAAGAAATAGGTATAACTCTGCTCTTTACGGAAATGTAGCTGCGTACTACGATTTGGCAGACCAGTATATTGGAAGTAATGTCCAGTATGTAAAGCTGACATTAAATGCCAAATGATAAAGACTAAGATTGAGGTGGTAATGATATGAAACAGAAAAACCGCGCTATATTTGCTGCGGTGCTTGCGGCTCTTGCTCTTCTGGCAGTGCCTGTTCTGGCATGGCTTTATATGCAAAGAAGCATGGAAACGATCACAAAAATAAATATGCCCAATGCCCTTCTCATCGGAGCCGGAGATGCAAAGCCAATCCAGCAGCTGGAGCTTGGAAACATTGATGTTTCCGAAACCAGTAACTATAAAGATGTAGTTTTTTGTGTATACAGCGAAAAACCTGGTATAAAGTATTACCTTCAGCTGGCACATACCACAAATATAGGATTTAATTATGAAATATATAAAGCTAAATTATCACCACAAAATGGAGAACTTAGTTATCTTGGCAAAAATTATGAAAAGGGAACTCTCTTGGGCGGTGCTTACTTAAATAAAGCTTCTGACACCGGCTACGCCACAAAAGATTATCACGCAATTACATATCCGAATAGCAGCGGTAATCAAACCGGCTCCTATGACAATGTCCAGACATCCGCAGAGCCTCTTTACTGGAAATCAACTGATGTGGAAGTTCTTCCTGATAAAAAGGATGACACCGACTACTATGTAACGTATTATATTTTGCGCATCAAATGGGATGAAAACGTCAAGAACAACAAAGAAACAGACATGATTTATATTATGGTGGGATAAGTATAATGGCTTTTTTTACTGGTTATTATTAGAGGTATGCATAAGTCATTGTAAAAAATGATGAAATTTATTTTTTTTATTTTGTGGATAACCATTTGCGGCAGGAAAAACTGTGTTTATACTTTTCCTCAAGAAAGAGAGGCTCACTTATGGATATTGATTTTAAAGAAGAGCTTAGAGAACGTGATGAACCTCTTGCTGGTTATCTCATGTCCGGCTAACCTCTGAATAGTAGCAGGAGTTTGTTTGATTCAGTTAGAAACCGCTGTACAAGACAGCGGTTTCTAAGTTAAGTTAATTCAATTTAATTAAAAAGTTATATGTAATTCCCTGCTGCAATTCAAAATTATTTTCTGCGCAAACAGCTTCTTCACCATCAGCAGCATAATATATTGCAGCAATCGCTTTATCACAGTTCATAGCGTAACGACCTGTGATGCCCGGAACCGACCGGACCATAACCCACTTCTTTTGGTTTTCAAGTATTACAGAAGTCATTTCTGCTGTTTTTATCTCAATTGGGTCATTTTTTCCAAAATCAATGCTTCCATCAGCATTATATACCATTCCCGTAGAATTATCTTTTACTGTAATATGATAAGTCCGGTGTACAATCCCTTCTGTATCACTGGCATCTTCAAAACTGGCAGAAAAATCATAACAGGTATCTGTTTGATCCATTATTTTCTCTGTACCATCCGAGTATACAAGCATTACAGAATATATGTCAAGATCATTCACATAGTCTAAAAATTCAACTGGAATTGTTTCCGCATCCGGATCAATATTTAAGGCAACAGATGTAAGTGTTGGCGCTTCGCTTGCTGTCTCACTGTCAGTTGCAGGTTCCTGAGTATTGAGATCCTCTGTACTGATATCTTCTGTACTGATATCCTCTGTACTGTCCTGACCTTCAGCATCTTCTGGCGCTACAGATGTAAACCCATCATCACTTTCAAAAGTTGATAACTCTTTGGCAAAAACCACCTTATCCGAAATCCTGCTTCCCCAAGGTATGGCAGCAACACCAATGGACAATAAAGCCACTCCAAATCGAAGAACTGTCTTTCTTTTCACTGTCATTCAACTCCTAAAACTTGATAATTACGATGATAATAGCACTTTTTGATGTTTTTTGCAAGAAGCTTAACGGTGATAACAGGGACGGAGTTTCAGCTTTTTCAAACATCTATATCCAAATCCCCGATCAGGAGGAATGTCATTCAGACAAAATCTCCTGACCGGGGATTTTGTCGAAAAGAACAGGTTGAAGCCAGTTGTCACACATGCTATCCTATAACCAGAAAGGAACCATTTTACATCACAAAAGATAAAAACGTTCTCACGTTAATCAGGATAAATCGGTACAATCCGACAGCGTACATCAGACAAGACCCGAAAGCAGGGAATTACATAAACTGGAGGATCTTAACCGATGCACGACAAATCAATCTCGGATAAAAAAATCCAGTGGCATCCGGGGTTCTACGCAGCAGCAGAGATCGAGCTGCGCCAGAACCGGGCTGATCTGGAATATCACCGGGAATACAACCTAAGCAAGAAACCCTTACAGATCGATCTCCTGGTAATAGAAAAATTAAAGGATGTGCAGATCCAAAATGAGATCGGAAAAATATTCCGGAGATATAATATCATTGAATACAAGTCACCGGACGATGGGCTGACAGTGGATGATTTTGTAAAAACATTGGGATGCCAAAGGTATTATTGTAGACCAGTGTATTGAAGATTATGGAAGTGGCCTTAATTACAATCGTAAAAAGTGGAACGAATTATTAGATGAAGTGATGGAACAAAAAATCAAAACCATAATCGTAACTCACAAAGATAGATTTATCAGATTTGGTTACGACTGGTTTGAAAAATTTTGTGCGAAATTCAATACGATCATCGTGGTAGTGAACAATGAAGAACTATCACCACAAGAAGAACTCGTGCAGGATATTGTTTCAATACTCCAGGTGTTCTCTTGCAGGTTGTACGGACTTCGTAAGTATAAAAAACAAATAGAAAGGGATCCATCATCTAAAACCTGTCACTGCTGTGGCGCTGTCAAAAAAGATTTAAAGCTTTCAGATAGAATATTCAAATGCAGTTGCGGTTATGTCGAAGACAGAGATTTCAATGCTGCACTTAATTTGAGAGATGCAATAACTTACGAAGTTGCATAACTAAAATGCAAACGTGAGTATGTACCGAAGGCTATTTTCGGGAATTTACGACTGTGGAGTGTACAAGAACCTGTGAGTAGATATGATTTCGGTCAATCAAAAACATACACGGTGAAGCAGTAAGTAGAACTCGTGAGAGTCTACGTTATCTCGATGCGAGTATATTTACACACATTTTGAGTGGCAGTTGGAAGATGCACATAAAGAAGGCGAGCGCAAGGGAGAGAACCGTCTTAATGTACTTTATAACCGCCTGGATCGGGATGGCCGAAAAGAAGACATATTCCGAGCAATGAAAAATCCGGAGATACTGCAGAAACTTTTCAAAGAATATGGAATGAAATAGTATAATCATAAATATCCGGGATATGTGGCTTTTAGAAGTTCATGGATTCCGGATATTTATATATAAATTAACAGAAAATAATAAAAAATACAAACAAATAGTAAAATATAAAAACATAAAACAAATAATAAACAAAAATATTAATATAAAAATACAAAAATGTATTGACAAAACAACACAACAGTGTTATTATAAGACCATCAAAAAGAACAAGAGATAAAACAAAATCAAAAAAATAAGAAATTCATTCAATTCATAGCATAGATGCACATGAAAGGATGAAGATAAGAAAGGAAAAGGTGATTCCAGTGGGAACATAATAAACAACTTCATCAATATGAGAGTGACAGGAACCGGATTTCCTGCAAGAAAGACCTGATACATATCACATAATGATATCCCTTAAGAAATACATCAGTTTCTCTCATAAGATATAAATAAGAACCTCTTAAATCTTACTTATATTTTAACATCAGTTAAAATGAGAGAAATCAGAAACATAAGGAATTCAGTATTTCAGGTATTATAGAATCGGTAACTCATATTGAACAACTGTCACACACCTGGTACAAAGATTTCAGGAAATATGTAAAGAAATATTTCCCGAAAGAGTAAAACCCTCAACTCACTGGTTTGTTGGAAAGAAGAGATTCCAGAAACAGAAGTGAAGATGAGAACGATACTTTGAAAAGCATATCAGCAACATCAGGATATGGTTTGAAGCTTTGCATCAGAAGAATATCTGATAGGATATTATAATAGAAGTAATCGGGAAGGAACTTTTTTCTCAGGATACTTTATCAGAACTGCAGAGGAGAAAATCCCAACAGGTCGATTTGAATCAGCAGATCATAAGGTACAGAGATGACAAATGGTTTTGAATTTAAGAAGTTAAGTTCAGAATTATTTAGGAAACAGAAAAAAGTGTAACCACCGCAATTCTTCAAAAAAACAAAAAGGAAATCGAACCTCGGATTAATTGATTTCCAAATCTATAAAACTTTCTAAATAATCGAACAGATATAATTTATATATTGATCGTTTATGAGCAGGAAATAAATAATACGAAGGAATAGAAAAAGAAAAAATTATAAAAACTTAATACAGAGAATCGAAATTATTTTATCAGGTATATAAAATCATAGATTTCGATTATTAAATAAGAAATATAACCAGAAAACTCGATTCGAAAGAATGAAGAGGAAGAAAAATTGAATAACGAAGAGTGTTGAGACGGTCATCATTTTTTGAAACTGTTAAAGTAAAAAAAGTGATGACCGTCTCGTTGTGCATTCACAAAATATATTTACCGGTTGCCATTAAAATTATCATCAGTTATACTTCTGTGAGAAAGGAAGTAAGCTGTAAATGTATAATAATCAAATCGAAAAAAATATTTTGTATGAAGACAGAGATATTCTTGTCTGCAGAAAACCATCGGGAATGCCGGTACAGGCAGCGGGGATAGGAACCATGGATATGGAAAGTGCTTTGAAGAATTATCTTGCACAGAAGAATCCCGGAAAAATGCCGTATCTGGCGGTGATCCATCGCCTCGACCAGCCGGTAGAAGGGGTTCTTGTTTTTGCGAAAACATCCGGTGCAGCGGGAAATCTAAGCAAGCAGATCATGGCCGGGGGCGCAGGGAAGTATTATCTGGCAGTAACAGAAGGGAAGCCGGAGAAATCAGAGGGTACACTTACTGATTATCTGAAAAAGAACGGAAGGGCCAATATATCACAGATAGTACCTTCCAATACACCGGGGGCGAAGAAAGCAATTCTTCATTATAAAGTACTGGATCAGAAGGAAATCAATGGAAAGATCCGTACACTTCTTAAGATCAAACTGGAAACAGGCCGCCATCATCAGATCCGTGTGCAGCTTTCCCATGCAGGAATGCCGCTTCTTGGTGACCGAAAGTACAATCCGTCAGGGGAGAGAGGTGTATCCCTGGGATTATGCTCCTGCGGCCTTGAGTTTAAGCATCCGAAAACAGGGAAGCAGATGAAGTTCGAAACAGAGCCTCAGGGCAGCGCATTTCTGGATTTTGTGAAAAAACTGTAAAAACTCTGGACGGAAATACGAAAAAGTGTATAATGTAAAAAGCGAGTAACCAAATGTAAGATTTTTGTAAAGTATACGTTACTGTGGACGGATAAGAGAGGCCATGAAGAACAGTAACCAGCGAGGAAGAGGAGATTACAATGAAAAGAGTTGCAGTAATGTCAGTGGCCTTGTTGGCTGCGGCGACTCTGCTGACAGGATGTCAGAAGGAAGAAGTAGAGAAGCTAGTTGCACCGCTTGTTGCAGATGTCCAGGAGACTCCTGAAGCACAGGAGATGGAAGAAGAGAAGAATCCGGCGATTCCTGAGATCGATGACAGCCTGTCGATTGAGGCAGGAGCGAGGATCGCAGTTGTGAGTAAGAGTACGAAGGGTGAATTCTGGGATAAAGTAAAAGAAGGAATGCAGGCTGCTGTCAAGGATGTGAACGCAGCTTATGGTTTTAAGAAAGATGACCAGATCACAATGACCTTTGAAGGACCGGACAATGAAGAGGACGTAGAGAGCCAGATCAATACACTTGATGCAGTTATTGCGGAGAATCCGTCCGTTGTATGCCTTTCTGCCGGGGATATGGAATCCTGCCAGGCACAGCTTGAGGCTGCCAGGGAGAACGGAATCCCGGTGATCGCTTTTGATTCCAATGTCAGCGATACGAAGCTGGTGAAGGCTTTTCGCGGAACAGATAATGTGCAGATCGGTAAATATGCAGCGTATAAATTGGGAAGTGCCATTGGAAAAATGGGAAATGTAGCTGTTTTTGCAGCACAGGAGAAGACTCAGAGCTCCCAGGAACGTGTACAGGGCTTTCTGGATAACATTGCGAACTACACAGATATCAAGGTTGTTGAGACAATTTATTCCGATCAGGTTGATGATATGAAAGCAGCCATGCAGGAAGTTCTTGATAAATACCCGGCACTGGATGGTGTTTTCTGCACCAATGCCGATGTATCGGAGATGTTCCTGTCTGTGAATAAAGATACAGGTGATAATAAGGTTGCCATGGTTGGCGTAGATGCAACCAGCAAGCAGCAGGAAGCGGTTAAGAGCGGAGACGAACTTGGCATTCTTTCACAGAATCCTTATGCAATGGGATATCAGACCATGTGGGCTGCGATCCAGGCAACAGCACCTAAGAAAGAAGTAAAAATTGAGAAAAAAGTTCTGCTTGACCCGGCGTGGATCGATGCAGAGAATATTGAAAGCGAAGATTACGCAAATTATATCTATAATTAAAAGATAACCGGAACAGCTACATAAAAGAGTCATCTGTCAGATAAAGACGCAGAAGAGGTTTTTATCTGGAAGATGATTCTTTTTTTATGTATAAAAATAAAAAACACGAACAGAATAAATAAACAAAAAGTCTCTGCAAAACGGCAAAAATATAACAAAATCGACGATATTTTAACGTAAAATAAATTATAAATATAACAATTGCATAAAAATATTGTTTTACAGATACAATTATGGTACAATTTGGATATGCAGAGAGGCGGTGATCAGATGATCCAGGAAACGATCAAGGCAGTGAAAGAAGCGGAGGCTAAAGCACAGCAGAAAATAAAAGATGCATCCGTTCGTGCACAGAGTATCGTCAGCGAGGCTGAGAAAGAGGCGGAGGAGATTATCAGAAAGGCGGAGACAACCGCTGCCGGACAAGCGGCATCTGATATGAAAGCTGCTGAGGAGCGTGCACACAGTACAGAGAACACTGTCGATGAACAGGTAAAGGAGGAACTTGCAGCTTTGAAAAAGAAAGCGGAGTCGAAGCGTGAGCAGGCGATCCAGGCAGTAATGGACAGTTTGTTCTGAGAGGGGGAATGCGAAAATGGCAGTATTGCAGATGCAGCGAATCAGTATCTGCGCAATGAAGAAGAACCGTAAGGCCATATTGGAAGAATTGCAGTCGCTTGGAGTTCTGGAGATCGATGCGGCAGAGCTGGATCCCGATCTTGAGACCATGGATACCATGAATGCCAGGCTGCTTTTCGAAAAGAATGCATCCCTATGTGACCAGGCAATTATGATTCTGGATGAATTTTCACAGGAGAAGGAATCTATGCTGGCTTCACTGGCCGGCAAGCCTCTGGTCGGGAGGAAGCAGGAGCAGGAAGTCATTGAGAATCAGGAAGAAATACTGAAGGCAGCCAGGGAGATCCTGGAATACAGGAAGCGTCTTACAGAGAACAGTGCAGCTGTTATTAAGATCGAGCAGCAGGAAGCTGCGCTGGCACCCTGGATCGCTCTGGATATTCCAATGAATTTTTCCGGAACAGAGTTGACAGCAGTACTGATTGGAAGTATCGACGGGAATGTGACACGTGACCAGGTATATACCCGGCTTGCAGCAGATGCACCTGATCTGGAAGCTTTTGATATTCAGGAGATTTCGTCAGATGCCGGAAAGCTTTGTCTGGCTGTTGTATGTCTTAAGTCTCAGGCACAGCAGATGGAAGAGGCTCTTCGTATGCAGGGATTTGCAAGACCTGCACAGCTGGTTTCCGAAGTACCTGCACAGGAACTTCAGAACCTGAAGGATGAAGTGGAACGTATCCATAAAGAAACAGGCAGGATACAGGAGAAGATCCGCAGCCTTCATACTCATAAGAATAACCTTCAGCTTGTTTCGGATTATTTTCGGATCCGTGCACAGAAGTACGAAGTATTGGGCCAGCTCCGCCAGTCAGCGAGCACTTTTTTTGTGACCGGATATATTCCGAAGAAACAGGTTCCGTCAATAGAGAAACGGCTTACGGAGAAATACGATATTGTTTTTGAAGCGGAAGATGCTGATGGAGAGGGTGTTCCGGTTGTTCTTAAGAATGGTAAATTCGGAGCAGCAGGAGAAGGAGTTCTGGCAGCTTTCGGTCTTCCCGGCAAAGGAGAGATCGATCCGTCAACGATCATGACAGCATGTTATGTATTCCTCTTTGGACTGATGCTATCAGATGCAGCGTATGGACTTATTGTTTTTGCAGTATGCCTGGGAGTGCTTCTGAAGTTCCCAAGAATGGAGAGCGGAATGCAGAAATCTATCAGGCTTTTCATGTACTGTGGATTGTCCACTTTGTTCTGGGGCGTGATGTTTGGCGGATATTTCGGAGATTTCATAGATGTATTTTCAAAAGTATATCTGCATAAACCGGTCACAGTGAAGCCGGTATGGTTTGCACCGCTGAATGAGCCGATGAGACTTCTGGTGTTCTCCATGCTTTTTGGACTGATCCATATGTTCCTTGGAATGGGGCTGAAGGGTTATATGCTGATCCGTGATAAAAAATATCTCGACTTTTTCTGCGATGTAGTGCTCTGGTTCATGCTTCTTATGGGACTGATCCTGATTTTTATTCCGAGCAGCATGTTCCGTTCTATCTCACAGATGGATCTGAATCTTCCGGCAGCAGTGGTACAGATCGGTAAATGGATGGCAATCATCGGTGCTGTTGGAATCCTTTTCATGTCAGGAAGAGATAAGAAGAATCCGTTTCTGAGACTGGCTCTTGGAGCCTACGATCTTTATAACATTACAGGCTGGGTAAGTGATATCCTTTCCTATTCCAGACTTCTGGCTCTGGGACTTGCCACCGGTGTTA
>OHAC01002508.1_pt1 | contig 14454 bp, 10 predicted proteins | sample 1577051 | NCBI WGS metagenome assembly OHAC01 (sample SAMEA3541499, study PRJEB24748) | human gut metagenome | biome: human gut; feature: human-associated habitat; material: faeces | place: China | collected 2012 | reverse complement strand
AGTATTTCAAATCAGAAGAAACTGCTGGAACAATATGCAAAAGAACATGGATTTACCAATCTTGTTCATTTTACGGATGATGGTATCTCCGGTACAAGATTTGATCGCCCAGGCTTTCTTGCCATGATGAAAGAAGTAGAGTCGGGGAAAGTCGGAACGATTCTGATTAAAGATATGAGCCGAATGGGAAGAGATTATCTGAAAGTCGGACAATATATGGAATTGCTGCGACAGAAGAATGTCCGCCTGATTGCAGTCAACGAGAATGTAGACAGCTTCCGGGAGGACGATGATTTTACTCCATTCCGAAATATCATGAATGAATGGTATGCAAGGGATACCAGTAAAAAGATAAAATCCACTTTCAAGGCGAAAGGAAAATCCGGCAAGCATGTGGCAAGTACAACACCGTATGGGTATCTGAAAGACAAGGATGACCAGAATGTATGGATTGTTGATGAAGAAGCAGCTGTAGTTGTACGGAGAATCTTTCACATGACAATGGAAGGATACGGACCATATCAGATTGCCAAGGCACTGAAAGAGGATAAGGTTGAGATACCAGCGGTTCATATGGCAAAGAAAGATGCCGGATTATGGAAAGGCAGAGTAGAAGAAATCAAAGATCCTTATGGCTGGGGCTCTTCTACTGTTGCAGGCATTCTTAAGAAAAGAGAGTATCTTGGTCATACAGTGAACTTCAAGACCAGAAAACATTTCAAGGATAAGAAAAGCCATTATGTATCTGAAGATAATTGGACGGTGTTTGAGAACACGCAGGAAGCCATTATAGATCAGGAAACTTTTGACAATGTACAGAGAATCCGAAGCAATGTGAGAAGATATCCAGATGGATGGGGAGAAGCCCACCCACTGACAGGTCTGATGTATTGTGCAGACTGCGGTTCCAAAATGTATGTCCATCGGGTGAATAATGGCAAGCGAGTGCCACAATATACTTGTTCTGCATATTCTAAAGTTCCGGTTGGAACACTCTGCCAGACACAGCACAGAATTAATGCAGATGTGGTTATGGAGCTGATTAAGGAACTGTTAAAGGCCGTTGCAGAGTATTCACAGCTGAACCGTGAAGAATTTTTGGAAACAGTAAAAAAGGCACAGACTTCACAGCAGTCCAGTGAGATCACAAGATTGAAAAACAGATTAGCAGAACCAAAGTATGCAGAGCTGTGCAGAAGATTTCTGGCGGATTCGGAAGATTTTTGCGAGGAAAATCTGAAACAGGCCGGGATGACACTTCGGTTTGAAAATGTAGATTTTGAAGAGTGTGTGTCGAAAGTCTGTAAATACATAGACAGAGTTATGTTGGACACTATAGGATAAAAAAACTTTTTTAATAAAAAAGCCTTGATTTTTGGGCTTTTTTTAGTGTCGAAGAAAAAGTTGGCACAGTTCTTGCAGTATATAAGGGCAGAAAGAAAAGAAAGAGAGGAAGAAAAAATTGAAAAAATTTTTATTCGCAACACATGGAACTTTGGCAGCAGGGGCGAAGAGTACATTAGAATTACTCGTAGGAAACGTTGCAGATATTACTTGTTTGACTGCATATGTAAATCCGGATGACAATGTGGATGAACAACTGAAAGCATATTTTTCAGAAATTAGTGATGAAGATCAGGTAATCGTATGTACAGATCTGATGGGTGGAAGTGTTAATCAGAAAATCGTTCCGTACGCACAGAAAAAAAATGTATTTCTGATAGCAGGATTCAATCTGCCGCTGCTTCTGGAACTGGCAATGAACGAGGATAAAGTCACAGAGGAAGAATTGTTGGATTCTATAGAAGAGTCCAGAAAAAATATGATGCTCGTTCGGGTAGAAGTAACGGACAGCGGAACTAAGGAAGAAGAGGAAGAATTCTTAGCATAACAAAAAGAAAAGGAGAGAAAAAAGATGATTGTATGTTTAAGAGTAGATGAGAGATTAATTCATGGACAGGTTGCAATGACATGGACAAAGGAACTGAAACTGAATGGACTGGTAGTTGCAAGTGATGAGGCTGCATCAAATGAGATTCAGAAAATGACATTAAAGATGGCAGTGCCGGAAGGAATCAAATGTATCATCAAGTCGGTAGAAGATGTGACAACGATTTTGGATGATCCACGTTCAGAGTCTATGCGTCTGATGGTACTTGTACCGACGGTAAAAGATGCGGTTACATTGTGTAAACGTTACAAAAATATTGAAATGGTAAATATCGGAAATGCCGGTAAAATGACATCCGGAGAAAAGAAAATCTTATCAAAAGAAGTTATGTTGACAGCAGACGAACTGGAAGCACTGAAAGAACTGACAGAGCTTTACCCGGACACATTTTTCCAGGGAACACCGGCAATGGAAAAGAAAATGGCATCTGCAATATTAAAGGGATGTTGATTAAAATAAGATAGAGGAGAATGAGATTATGATGTTAGATGCATTTTTTGTAGCACTCGCTGTTTTTGTGGGAGTTGCAGGACATGAACTTTTGGGAATGGCAATGTTGAGCAGACCGATCGTAGTGGCACCGCTGGCAGGACTGCTTTTGGGAGATGTGCAGACAGGACTTATTGTAGGTGCATCGTTGGAGTCGATTTTTATGGGAGTTGTAAACATCGGAATATCCAGTACAGCAGAACCGGCACTTGCAGCCGGACTTGCAACTGCTTTTGCAATTAATCTCGGAGGAAATGTCGGAACCATTATTCCAATCGTTTTCCCATTGGCAGTGCTTGGATTACAGTTAATGAACTTTATTTTCTCTTTTGTGATTGGTCCATGCGCACCGAAATTTGAAGAACTTGCAAAAGAAGGAAAAGATAAAGAAATTACAATACTTCATTTTGGTTTATGGTTCGTACATTATGCGTTATATGCATTGATTCCGTTTTTTGCAGTATTGTTTGGTTCGGATGCTGTTCAGCGTATTCTGGAAATGATACCGGATGTAATTATGAACGGTCTGACGGTAGCGGGAAATATGCTTCCTGCAGTTGGTATGGCAATGCTTCTGCAGATGCTCTGGGATAATAAGATTGCAATCTATTTCCTACTGGGATTTATTCTCGTAGCATATTTGGATCTTCCACTGATCGCAATTGCAGTATTGGGAACAATTATTGCGGTTGTGACAGCACAGCGTGATATGCAGTTAAAGAACAATCAGGCGGCACCGGTGGCAGCGGTAGAAAAAATGAGTGAAGAGGAGGACTTTTTCGCATGAAATTAATGAATAATGTCAGTAAGGAAGAGAAAAAATTAATAAGAAAAATGTTCTGGAGATCCGGAGCAATGTATGCATCAGTAAATCCGGTTACCATGGGAGGAGGTGGTTTCTGCTATTCCATGATTCCGTTTATCAATCATTTTTATAAAGATAACGAAGAAAAAAGAAGAGAAGCATTGGTACGTCATGTGAAATATTTCAGTACGACAATTCCGATGGCATCTTTTGTAATGGGAATTGCAGGCTCCATGGAAAAAGAGAACAGTGAAAAACCAGATTTTGACGCAGGATCCATTAACTCAATCAAGCTGAGTCTGATGGGACCGCTGGCCGGAATCGGCGATTCCTTATTCTGGGGCGTATGGCGTGTTGTTGCAGCCGGACTTGCAATTGGACTTGCCAATGCAGGAAACGTGCTTGCACCATTGATTTTCCTTCTTGCATTTAATATTCCGAACTATCTGTGCCGTTACTATGGAGCGTTTTTAGGATATTCTCTTGGCGCAAAATACATAGAAAAGATTTATTCTAACGGAATGATGGAGATTCTGACGAAGGCAGCGGGCATTGTCGGACTGATCATGGTCGGAGCGATGACGAGTAAAACGGTTCTGTTTAAGACAATTCTTGATTTTACGATGAAAGGAAAATCCGTAATGGATGTACAGTCTTCTCTTGACAGTATTTTTATCGGAATTGTACCGCTTTTGCTTACATTTGGATGTTTTAAACTGTTAAAGAAGAAAGTAAATATCATTGTTTTGATCTTTGGAATTGTTGCATTGGGAATTATATTATCCGTTCTCGGAATCTGCTAAGGCAGGAGGAAAAGTTATGACAGGAAATCGTATCAGAGACAGTAAAAGAAATCCGTTTTTTCAGGTAAAAGTAAAAGACGGGAAATACAGCACGGAAAATCAGGTGAGTTATTATGGAAAAAAACTACCGGATGATACATTTTCCTTTGATATTTCCAATCAGAAAGTACAGGCGAATCTGGATGAATTCGGAACGATAAGACATATTACATTTTTTCACGGAAATTATCTGATGGAAAGTAAGCCGGGGGTGTGGGTGGCAAAGGATTTTGTGCAGGAACATCAGTTGTCTATTTCTGTAAAATGGAATGGACAGACAGAAAAATTATGTGAACATACAAAATATGTGGAGACGGATCTGGCAGAAAATCTGTTTCCACGCTGCAGGCATTATTTTCCGTGGGGAGAAGTCACGATTCTTGCCACAGCACCGATTACAGCAAAAGGAGAACGGCTGAGTTGTCTTCTTTATGAAGTAACGGTAAAAAATAAAGGCAGAGAGGCGGCAGAGATGACGGTCTGTCTCCCTGCTTTGTATGAAAAGAAATATTCGGATACAAGAAATGTGTTGATGATAACAGCGGAGAGTGGAACGTATCAGGATGTTTCCTTTACACTGCAGCCAATGGAGCAGAAACGGGTTTCACTTCTGTTTGGAGATCCGAACCGGTATCAGGATATAGAAATGTTTTTAAGTAAAGATACGGATTTCTGGATGGAACAGACGTTACAGTATTTCCAGTCATTGACAGGAGAACTGAAGATGGAAGAAGATGCGATGGCAGGAATGCTTTTGCAGAGAGCATACCAGCAGGCGTTTGGTGCGTTTGCAATGTCAGGCGAGAATGAAATTCTGGGTTCCAACTGGGGAACGTATCCGGTCACACCACATGTATGGAATAAAGACATGTACTACTCCAGTCTGCCGTTTACACTGACAGAGCCAGAACTTTGTAAAAAATGTATTCTCTGGTTTGCAAAATATGGAATCAAATATAAAGGAACTAAATTCGAAGGCGGCGTCTTTCATTCATTGAGCAATTCGTTGTCTGTGATCATGCTTTCCGGTGCATATTATGAGTATTTCGGTGAGAAAGAATTTTTCCAACAGCATCCAAAGCTCTATAAGAAAATGAAAGCAATTCTTCAGACGGTTCTTGAAAGCCGTGAGGAAAATGAGCCTTATCTGTATCGTACAACGTGGATTTCCGATGCGTATGCACTGGGAAAGTATCATACAGGAACCAATCTCTGTGTGTACCGCAGTTTTATGGCATTAGCAAGAATTGCGGAAGAAGTTTTCGGAGAGAAAAGTTATGCGGAAATGTTGAGAAGTGAAGCAGGAAAGACAAGAAAAGATATCGAACGGTATATGACTGTGAAGGGGCTCTTTGGAACACAGTATCTGGAAGGAATCAGTGGAATCGCAGAGGAAAAGAAGGAATGTGATTCTGCAGAAAAGTATCAGAAAGAGATGTTGGACCAGGGGCTTCAGTTTATAACAGATGTGAACCATGACGGAGAAATTTGTCTCAGAATGCATGATGGGGAAGAATCGGATACAACCCTGATGAAATACTACAAATATCAAAGTGAAGAGCAGGATACTTTGAAGCAGTATGGTCAGTTTACAGGAAGCAGAGAAAATCCTACTTACAGTGAACTGAGCAGAGGAATCAAGTGGGGAAATCAGTCCGGGGCAACATTTCCGGGATATATTTCGATTTTAAACGGTGCGGCAGAGAAAGAAAGCTGGTCAGGAGACGAAGGTAGATTTCGTGAGTTAGAAAGACTGATAGACCTGGATGGTTCCTGGTGGTGGTGGCCGTATAAGATCGGAGCACAGACCGGTGATGTTGTGAGAATGAACAGCTGCGGAAAATGTGGATGGGGTGCAGGAATCTTTTTTATCCTTTTTATCACGGAATTTCTCGGAATTGAATACGATGCGCCGAAGGCAGTGTTCAGAATCCATCCTAAGCGGTTTATCGGCGGATTCTACTGGAAAAATATGCGGATAGGAAATGCCCGATTTGATATTTCGGTTCGGTATGAGCATCATATGGCAGAGTTTTCTATGAAAAATAGAAGTACATTTCCGGTTTATGTAGAAATGAAAAAAAATCAAAAGAAATTAATTCACCCAAACAACGAAGAGAAATGGAGTCAGGATTATGAATTTATTAAATAATATCACAACCTTTAAGGGCGAGCGGTCAAGAGCAGTATCTCCGGAAAATCCGACGGGAGAAAAGGGAAGAGCATGCATGGAAGACAGTGCACTCGGACCGCAGAGAAAAGGAAGAGGAAGTATCCGTCTTCCAATGGGAGAAGAGACGGTTATTGCAGATATAAAAGGACCGGGAATCATTCGTCATATCTGGATGACGATTCGTGAAAATACAGAAAAGGGAAGTTTTGTTATGCGTGATGTTGTACTCAGAATCTATTGGGACAATAGCAGCACTCCGGCGGTAGAAGCTCCACTGGGAGATTTCTTCTGCAACGGATTCGGCGAACGATGTGACATTGCGTCTCTGCCGATCGTAGTAAATCCAACGGGCGGTATGAACAGCTATTTTGAAATGCCGTTTCGTGAGAGAGCAAGAATTACCATTACAAATGAACATCCGAAAGACATTACTTCATTTTTCTATACAGTAAATTATGCGGAGACAGACAGTCTGCCGGAAAACACTCTGTATTTCCACGCATACTGGAAACGGGAAAGACAAACAGAACTGGCAAAAGATTACGTGATACTGGATAAGATTAAAGGAAAAGGCTATTATGTAGGAACATTTCTTGCGTTGACTGCACTGGAAAGATATTGGTGGGGAGAGGGTGAATTTAAGTTCTATCTGGATGGAGATGAAGAATTCCCGACCGTATCCTCCACAGGTTCTGAAGACTATTTCGGAGGTGCGTGGGCATTTCATCAGAAAGATGAGCTGGGAAGACCTTCCGTTAAGAACTATTCCACACTGTTTCTAGGTTATCCGTTTTATGAGACAAAGGACAAGACACGTGTACGGTTTGAAACAGGAAAATTAAATGCAGTACATGCATTTGGCGATGACAGTCTGCCGCGCCATGGTCTGTACCGCTGGCATATTCTGGATCCAATCGCATTTTCAGAAGATATCAAAGTAACTTTGCAGCAGATTGGAAATGATGATCTGTCATTGTTTGAACGTTCGGACGATGTGGCAACAGTGGCTTATTGGTATCAGGATTCTGCAGAAGGATTTGACCGGGCATTTCCGGACAGAAGAGCACGTCTGCCGAGGTAAGAATGCCGGGAGTTACTGCTCACAGGTTAACATGTGAACAGTAATCCCCGGGACAAAAAGCCATGAGATGGAAAAGAAAAGTGTTGTAGAGAAATTCAAAATTTATTACAATAGGGGTATGAAAAAGCAGAAAAACCGGGAGGTACTTTTTATGGAAGCAAAAGACAGGGTATATCAGGCGCTGTGCAGGATGTCGAAGAGTGATTGTCAGATTACGGCGGCAGCACTTGCAGAAGAACTGAATTTAAGCCGACAGGTAGTCAGCCATTATCTGAACCGTCTTTTGGAAGAAGGCTGTGTGGAAAAGACACTTACCCGGCCGGTATGCTGGAATATCAGGAAACAACAGAGAGAGAACGTGCAGGGTTCCGTCAGTGAAGAAAGAAAAGAAATAGAAGAAGTGCTGCCGGAAGTACGCCGGGAAGATGTCTTTGATGCAATGATCGGTGCTGACGGCAGCCAGAAAAATGTAATTGAAAGATGCAAAGCGGCGGTGTCATATCCGCCGGACGGACTGCCGATATTGATTACAGGAGAAAGTGGAGTCGGAAAAAGCTTTCTGGCAAGACTGATCCATCAATATGCAATTTCCAGAGCCGTTATCAGGGAGAGTGCTCCGTTGGTAGTGCTGAATTGTGCAGATTATGCGAACAATCCAGAACTATTGTCGGCAGCACTTTTAGGGTATAAAAAGGGAAGCTTTACCGGAGCGGATACAGATAAAGAGGGGCTTTTGCAGGAAGCAGACGGCGGTTATCTCTTTCTGGACGAGGTTCACCGGTTGTCTTATGAAAACCAGGAAAAGCTTTTTGTTTTCATGGACACAGGAAGATATCGGCCGCTTGGTGACAAAAACTGGAAAGCAGCGAAGGTAAGGTTTATTTTTGCGACGACGGAGGTACCGGAAAAAGTCCTTCTGGAAACATTTCGCCGTAGAATTACCGTGCAGACTTCAATCGGAAGTATTGCAGAAAGGCCGCTGATGGAACGGCTTCAGTTGATTTATCGGTTTTATCAGAAAGAAGCGGTAAAGATCAACAAGGATATATTGATTGAAAAGGATGCGATGCAGTATCTGTGTTTTTCAAAGTTACCCGGAAATATCGGAAAACTGGAAAATCTTGTGCAGGTAAGCTGTGCGGAAGCATATTTTTGGCAGCAGGAGAAGGAACTGTTGAAAATCTCTTCAAGAGAGCTGCAGAATGAGTCACCGGACAAGGACGATTCCTTGGAAGAAATTGTCTGCCCGATGAAAGTTTTGTGCAGTCAGGAATGTGAATCTGCGTATGAAGCATGTGTCACGGAGCATACTGTGAATGTTTCAACACTTTGGGAAGAGGTAGTGAAGGCATCCTGGGATGAGACCGATATGTTATATCTGCGGTATAAACATCAGATGAAGACTTGGGAAAAATACGTCACGGTGAGTTCTTCGGTGTTTGAAAATACGGCAAAGAAGATGTTTGAAAGCAGCTGCAGATTGGTGCTGAAACGCTATGGAATCCGTGTAACAGACCAATGTCTGAAGGAACTGTACCTGAGTTATAAGATGTTCTCGCAAATGGAATTGGATGCAGAGATGGAGTGGAAATTGTCTGTTTATTTTGAACAGGCTCTTTCAAGGGCACATTATATTGCAAAACGCCTTTTTGAGAAAGCGGCATCGTTGGAACAAGGCTGTGGAAAGCATGTTCTGTTTTTGTTTACACTTGCTTTGCATGAATATGTTGCAGAGTGTGTTGAACTGGCAGGTCTGATTGCTGCGCACGGAGATACCACGGCAAGCAGTATTGCAAAAGTGGTGAACCAGGCATGTGAAACCTTTGTGTTTGAAGCAATTGATATGCCGATGGATTCTTCTTTTGATGCGACGATCGAGAAAGTAAAGAGTTATCTGGAAGATATCCCGGGGGGAAGAGGACTGATTCTGCTGGTAGATACAGGTTCTCTCAGCAGAATGTATACATTGATCAAAAACAGTCTGTCAGGGGATCTGATGATTATCAATAATGTTTCCACGGCAATTGCACTCGATATCGGAATTAAAATGCTGGGACATAGTTCCTTTACGGAAATTACACAGAGTACAAAGAAACTCTGTAGTTTTGATGTACAGTTTTTTGAAGGCCTTTCACAAGGAAAAAATATTGTCATATCCTGTATGTCCGGAGTGGGAATTGCGGAGAAGATTCAGGAAATGATGAAAAGCGTGTTCGGAGACTGTGGGCTTGATTTTATTACGATGGATTATAAGAAACTGATTCGGGTTTTGGATGAAAATGATGAAAAATCCTTTGAGCAGACACTGTTGATTTTGACGACTTCTTCACTTTCAGAAGGAGTAAAAACTCCATGGCTGAGTATGTATGACGTGTTGGATGGAAGTGGAGAACAGGTGCTGTGGGATTCTTTAAAGACAGTGATCAATCCGGAGCGGTTTGAAGTGCTCAAAAGAGAATTTGTAAAGTTTTTCTCAATGGAAGGTATCGTAAGCCGTCTGCAGTTTTTGAACCCTGCGGTTGTAGTTCAGGAAGTAGAACTGATTTTGATGCGGTATGAACAGTATTATACATTGGAAATGTCGGGGTATGTGAGACTAAATTTGTATATGCACATTGCATTTATGTTTGAACGTCTGATGATCGCACAGGATGATTATGAGGAAGAACAACGGGAATTATCTGAGCAAGAGCAGGAGTTCTATCGGATTTCACGGATTGTATTTGCAGAAGCAGAAAAAAAATACAGAATCAGACTGGATGAATATGAATTGTCGATGCTATACGAATTGTTTAAAAGACTGATTAAGTAGCAAAGAGGAAATTCGATGGGACTGGAACTGAAGGTTGAGCAGAAACAAAGGGTATATCAGAAGCAGATTGAGCAGGCACGCATCCTGCAAATGAATGCACAGGAACTCGCTGTGTGTATTCAGGAGGCAGCATTGGAGAATCCGTTGATTGAACTGGAAGAAATGATGGATGTGCCGATAGAAGAACTGGTGAAGAAGGATGTGCGAGAAACTGATGAAGCAGAGGTATCGGAGGATACCGACTGGAGATATACCGGCGGGCATCAGTCGCCAGAAGACTGGTGGACTCCACAGGGAGGAAAATCGGAAAGTCTTGTTGATATGATACATCAACAGCTGCTGACGATGTCAATTGGGGAAAAAGAAAAGGAAATTGTGGAAAAGTTGGCGGGAGCGTTGGACAGCAGAGGATATCTGGAGATTCCGGTGAAAAAACTGGCAAAATATATACCATGTTCGGTGCAGGAACTTCGGAGTGCATTAGAGATACTCAAATCATTGGAACCGGCAGGAATCGGCGCGGCAGATTTGAAGGAATGTCTGATTCTGCAGTTGAGACGGCAGAAAGACTCCCGGCTTGCGGTTACATTGGTCAAAAATTATCTGGAAGACTTGCCGAAGCATAGAATTTCAGCAATTGCAAAGGAACTGGGAGAGAACGAGGCTGCGGTAAAAGATGCATTTGCCAGAATCAGAACCTTGAACCCAAAACCGGGAAGTATTTTCGGGGAAGGAACAACGGTGCTCTATGTGATACCAGATATTATTGTGTCGGAAGAACATGGAGAATACACAGCGGCATTGAACGAGGATGTGTACCGGAAACTGCGGCTGAATGAATCCTATGTGAAGCTGAAGGATTCTGAGGAATCAGAGGTAAGAGAATATATTATTCAAAAACAGGCGCAGGCAAAGTGGCTGAAAACATGTATTGAACAGAGAAGTCATACACTGCTGAGAATCGCAGATATATTGATAGATTTCCAAAGGACATTTTTAGAGACGGGAAAGGATATGAAACCGCTCAGACAGAAGGACGTTGCACAGATCATGGAAGTGCATGAATCGACGGTCAGCAGGGCTGTAAAAGGAAAATATCTACAGTGTGGCAGAGGTGTCTACGCACTGTCGGATTTTATGCCGAAAGGAATGGAAGAAGTCAGCGGTGATTCTGTAAAGCAGATGCTGAAGAAATTCATTCAAAATGAAGATAAGAAAAAACCACTGAGTGATCAGAAACTGGTAAAGAAACTGGAAGAAGAGGGTGTACAAATATCAAGAAGAACAGTGGCAAAATACAGGATGCAGATGGAAATTCCAGATGCATCCGGCAGAAAAGCAGAGTGAGCTGCGAATCCGAGCTGTTGGCTGAACTGATACCATTTTTTAGGAGTTGTGACATCGGATACTGTCTCCCATGCTTATAATAGTTTCTCGGAATCTCTAGCCCGCTATTTATCTAACTTCTGAGATTCCTTTTTTATTTTTTTCCGTTACTATTCACAGTTGATTATAAATAAGGACACCAACAAATGCAATTGAAATTCGTATTGAAGATTCAAGAGTTGCTCCTGTAATCTCATTTGTAGGTGTATACTAAAATAGAACAAGAAATTTTTAACGAACGAATCCCAAAAATCTTTTTTGGGATTTGTTTGGAAAGGAAAGAGTACCACAGAGGAGCTTACAGCATGGAGGCAACCGGAGCAGAAAAAGGAATGTTTTCAGAAGAAGAACAGTTTTATGCGTATACGGAGCAGTCAGAGGAGTCGGAGGTATCGACAGCTGGCAAAGTGATGTGGAAGACGAATATCATATCAGTGCGGAAGAAGACATCAGATATTCATTTACCATTTGTTAGAAAACAGAGGCACAGCAACAATTTTATTTGGGTCAATGAAGAGAAGGCGTGCAGTTATCCGAGAGTTGAAGAAATGCGAAACAAGTCAATGAATATAGTAGATGTAGAAACGTTTTCCTCAAAATAGCAAAATAGAATCTCCCTTCATATCTACTGGGTTCAATTAGATCCCATAAGATTTGAGAGGAGATTTTCTTGTTTAAATTACGTGCCAATATTTTGGATTTTCTTGTTACAAATACTATGGAAGAGTGTTACAAATCTGTTGACTTTGTACAGGAAAAATGTTATTTTAGATACTAACATCGTTGCTAGAAGCCCTGAACCTGGTTAGGAACTTGACTATATAGTGGAAAAGAGTTATTCAGGGGAGTAGTCTCACTATTAAAAACACTTGCATCTAGTCAGTAATTTGACTTTATATTAGAAAAGTGATATTTGGGGGAGTACTTGGAAGTTGTGTGGTGACTTGATTGGCAATAATTCTATTTAGGTCAATGGAAACAGGGGAAAGCATTACCTGAGAATTAAAGAAATGAAAAAATAAGTCAATGGAGAGAGGGCGTAACGTTACCCGAGAACTGCAAAACCACTAAGCGAGTCAATGAAAGGAGAGTGTGTCGTTACCTAAGAATCGTAGAAATAAAAAACAAGTCAAAAGAATCACGTAAAATTAATTGTAGAGCAACTTTTACAAGTGATTGAGATAACCGAAAAAACAGATTGAGACAGTCAAAAACAACTGAAGCAAATCAAAAACAGATCAAAGTAATCAAAGCAATCAAAGCAATCAGAACTAATTCAGTAACAAATCGAAAAGATAAAAATCAATTGAAACAATTTAAAAATCCCAAAATCTAAAAATAAAAACAATTCAATAATCAAAGAAAATTTGATGACATTTTTCTAAAAACAAATCTATCAATTTCTAATAAGGAGACACGTATGCAAGAATTAAGACATTTGCTTGTTCAGGAGCAAAAGCGTTTAGAAACTATTATAAATAAAGCAAGATCAGGTCTGGAATCAGCGCCGGAAGGACGTCTTCGAATTTCATGCGATAAAAGCAAGCCACGTTATTATCAGTATATGAGCGCAGATAATGAAACTTACATTCCAAAAGCGGAGATGGAACTGGCAAGGCTTCTGGCACAAAAGAATTATAATGAATCAGTGGTGAAAAAAGCAGAAGCAAGACTTAAGCAAATAAAGAAAATAACAAAAAGTTATTCGGATGATGAAATAGAGAAAATCTACACATCAATGAACAAAGAAAGGCAAGCATTAGTAACTCCAGTAGAGTCAACATGGGATCAATTGCTTAAAATGTGGTATGAAGAAGAATATCAGGGAAAAGAATTCAAAGAAGGTACGCCACTGATTTTGACTGAAAAAGGAGAAAGAGTCAGATCTAAGTCTGAGAAAATACTTGCTGATTATTTTTATCGAAACAATATACCTTATAAATATGAGAAGCCACTCTATCTCAAAGGATATGGTATCGTATATCCAGATTTCACACTATTGTCGAAGAAAACTTATCAGGAAATTTATTGGGAACATGAAGGAATGATGGATAAACAAGATTATGCAAGAGCAGCAGTACGGAAAATAGAATTATATCAATTAAATAATATTTACCCCGGCGAGCAGTTAATAATGACATTCGAAACGGAACAAAGCCTGTTAAATTCAAGATTAATGGAAAAATTGACGGAAAAATATTTGTGTTGATGTTATTTGGCGGATACGCCACACCGACGAAATGCGTAGCATTTTGGAGGTTGACTCTGACGCTGAACAGTTACGATTATTTTATGTGAATGGAAAGATGCTATGCTGACGGAGATTCTGAAAATTCTTGCTATGGTTATTGAGCTGATATAGCCTCCGGCAGGATTGCAGAGGTGTGCAGTAGAAGTATGTCATGCAATTACGCGCACCTCGCAGCAAGAATGCCGAGGCATTCTTGAATGACTTTATATTAGAAAAATATTATTTGGGATAGCACTTGGAGATGTTTGATGACTTGATTGACAAAAATGCTATTTGAGTCAACGGAAATAGGGAGCAGTATTACCTGAGAATTAGAGAACTGAAAAATAAGTCAACGAATGGATGTCGTATCATTACCTGGGAAGCGTAAAACTGCAAAGCAAGTCAATGGAGAGAGGTACACCGTTACCCGAGAAGCGAAGAACTGCAAAGCAAGTCAAGAATGGAGCGAGAAATGTTACCCAAGAATTGAAAAATTGAGAAGCAAAGTCAACGAATGGATCAGGAAATGTTACCCGAAAATTGCAAAAATACAAAGCCAGTCAAAAACAGGGGAATAAAAACAAAAACAAAAAGAGCAAGGTGCATCAAAGAGGATACGTCCTGCTCTTTTTGCGTTTTTTTGGAAAAAATCCCTTTAGCGTAAGATTTCTGTTATAATTTA
>OHAC01002498.1_pt1 | contig 14523 bp, 13 predicted proteins | sample 1577051 | NCBI WGS metagenome assembly OHAC01 (sample SAMEA3541499, study PRJEB24748) | human gut metagenome | biome: human gut; feature: human-associated habitat; material: faeces | place: China | collected 2012 | reverse complement strand
CAGTCGATGAGCTATCAGGTTCATATCACTTCCACCGCAGAACACGATATTATGCAGGCAGCGGATTACATCGAATTTACCCTAAAAAATCCGGATGCCGCGGAGCATCTGTTAGATGCTGTGGCTAAGCAGATAGGCTCATTAGCCGACCTGCCACAGAAGTTCCGTCTGGTAGATGATCCGGTACTTGCAAGTTGGGGCATTCGTTTTGTGATCATCAATCATTACCTTGCCTTTTATACGATTAATGAAGAAAAGCAGACAGTAATCATCGTCCGTTTTCTTTATCAGAAAAGTAACTGGTCTTCCATTCTTCGACAGGGATTTTCCCTCATGTAAGGAATCTGTTTGTATGCAGGTTCCTTTTTTCATGCAATCTTTTCTATCTAATCAGCCATAACCTGTTGTATATGTCACGTATAATACGGAAACAAAAAGAGACAGCCGAAGCCGTCCCGTTTGTTATACTACATGATTCAATTTTTCCTATCCAGAATTTTTAGAAATTATAATGATCCCTGTTGTCCCATAAGCAGTTTCAGTTCATTCAGATCCAGCCAGCCTTTGTCGTCCTTTACTGCATCTTCCGCTTCCTGTAATTTTAGCAAAAGTTCTTTTTCCGCACATTCACGCTCATAATTTTCCATGCGCCATCCTCTCCTTTCTGGGATCAATCACCATCTGCCATTCCATTTAGCTCATATCCACAGCCTGTTGAGCCATCTGTACCATTTTTTCAAATGCCTGTGCAAAATGCTCATCATCCTCACCTGTCCGCTTTTTCGGACCTTTGATGTGATTTTTGCTGGAGCTTCGTCTGGCTTTTTTATTTATATGCCGTTCCATCAGCATCTGATCGATATTTTCATCCGTATACCACTTCCCGGACTGGTGGATCGCATATGCTCCTTTTCCAAGAGCCATTGCTGCCACACCATAATCCTGTGATACTACAATATCCCCTCTATGGCACAGACTGATCAGTTTATAGTCTACTGCATCTGCTCCCGCGCCAACCACGATCACTTCACTATATTCAGATGCAAGCACATGGTTCGTATCACAAAGCAAAGTAACTGGCACATCATATTTTTCAGCTATTTTCTCAACGATTCCTACAACCGGGCAGGCATCGGCATCTACAAATATATTCATATTTTCCACACTTTCTTTATTTACTGTAACACCATAACACAATCATTTTTGCTAGTCCTTTATCACTATACAAAAAACTCATATAAACCCATTTCATAAATTGAACGGTATGTCCTGTCTGGATATTGCCTGATATAAAGGTCCACATCCATTTTACAAATTTGCTCATCCACAATATACCGTTTTATACGATCAATATACACTTCATTATTTTTATCCATATACAACTCTACGTCTTTGAGAAAATCCAAGAACTGTAATATTTTATAATTTTCCTTAGTAACAGGGATTTTTGCTTTACGAAGAATCACTTTTCTTCCCTGCAAGTTCACCTCTTGCACTTTCGCACTTGCATTATTTGATACGATTTCTAATGTATATGGCACCTGTGTAATAACTCCAAGCTGATTTGCGAACGTATAACCAGAATAATAACCGTCAATCCTTCCGTTTCTGGAAACGTATTTATATCTTGCGACGGTATCAGCCCCAAGCGGGACACCTCCCGTCAGCCGACTTTCTTTCGGGAGATAATAAATACCAGTATCAAATCTCTTAATCTTTCCCGAATCACATAGTAAATTAAACATCTGCTGGAGATTGGCATCTGATATCGAAATCTGAAGATCAGAAACAAAGATAGGTTCATTCGATTTATAATTGGAAATCAAATATTTATATAACTTTGTCATAAGCCTCTCCTAACAACTTTTTCTTATATTCAACATAACATATTTTGATCCCTTCTGCCAAATTACATTATACTCATTTTACATATTCAAATAAACAAAAACAGGCTCTGATTCAGAATCTCTCTAAATCAAAGCCTGCCTGATACGTTTGCTACCTAATTATGTTTTTCCAACCAATTATCTGGATATTTCAAAACACTTTTCTATACAATGTTTACATCTGCTCTAAATCCAGTTGTATATGCATCGCTGTAAGATCAGGATCATCCCCAAGGATTTCATCCAGGTTTCCAAGGATCTCATTTGCCAGTGTATACTCTTGTGCATCGATTGCATGATAGAACTGCTCAAATTTCTCCATAATGTCATCTGGCCGCTCTTTTACACGCATAATCGCACGCAAAATACTATTCGCATCTTTTCCATAGGTCTCTGCAGGTGCCGGTAATGCCTGATAGTTTTCCAGGACAACCACCTGCTCCCTTGCTACTGAATTGATCACTTCCGGAGCATTTGTACTGACAACAAACTGAACATTTGGGAAAATTTCCGTCAGGTCATGTAAGAGCTGTTTCTGCCATGCCGGATGAAGATGAAGATCCACCTCATCAATCAAAATGATTCCATCCGTTTTTTTGCAGACTTCGCCCAGGCACTGAGGGTTCAATACTGCCATACGATATGCAATATCTGCTACCAGACTGATCGTGCTTTTATAGCCATCACTCAACTGGTTTAGTGGGATACACATGCGCATTCCCTGTGCATCCGTATAAGCAACATCAATTTCCTTGGTTCCTATATTGTACTGAATCTTTGCATCGTTAGAACCGGTGATCCGATTGCAGCATTGCTCCATCGCGGAAAAAACTGCTTCCAACTCCGGTACTGGTCCATACCCATTTTTCTGGTTCTGGTATTTTTGCACTGTCATTTTCAAAAACCAGTTCATCATCAATTTGATATTTGCCGTTCCGCTCATACAATCAATGTAACCGTTCGTTCTTGTATTTTTTTCAGAAATGTCCGTCTGCTTTTCACGATGATAATCCCATTGTCTGCCTGTACCATAGTAAGCAATGATCGGCAACAGTAATGAGGTATCCCCTTCCTGGAGCCGTTTCTGGTAATCTGATGCAACTTCCAGGATCTGTTTGGCATCTTTTATCGTGGTTTTCCCTTTTGCAGTATTTAGCGTTCTCTCCCAGTAAATCTCCGGTCTTTCATCCAACTGTGCCCATGCACCTATCCGAACCGGATACTGTGGCTGCACGTTATCGGTACTTCCGATCTTATATGCCTTCAGATGAGCACTTTCCTTCGTGATGTTTACGGCTTTTGCTCCATCAAAAGCCGTAAACATGGTACTCATTGCAATGGCAATGCTTTCCAACAGAGATGTTTTTCCGGCACCATTCGCACCAACAACCAATGTCAGTTTCTTTTGTAAGTCAGCCTCGACTTTTTCAAAACATCTAAAATTCTCTAAAGAAATCTTTTTCAGATACACTTTCTCTGTCTCCTGCACACATCCTTTTGCAGATGCGCTTCCATCTCCTTTTACCTATCTACTAGCATATACTATTGTTTCAAATCAATCAATTTATTTTGAAAACTTTCTATGCTTCCATCAGGTCAGCTCCTAAAAATAGGTCGGGTTGGTCCTCAATGACATATTTTTCATTGATTTCTCCAAAAGTTTCCTCTAGCCAATCACTTGATGTGCCGTAAGCAGTTACATGGGTGCATGAATCAATAGATGTAAATTCATACCCCTTCTCTTTTAAAACATCTGCCCATATAGGAACGTCCTCATAATTAGCTCCGTTGATAAAAATCTCGCAGGATATTTTCTCCAACTCTGACAACACTTCTGCCGGAGCATCTGTTCTAAATACTAATAATTCTCCACCCATGCCAGTTCCATCTGACAAGGTTATTAATCTTTTTTCTGTTTTTTTCATCTATATTTCCTCATATTTTTCTTGGTGATATGTATATTAACGAAATATGCCTTTGTAAATCTTTATGCTTCCATCAGGTCGGCTTCTAAAATATCCGCCAGCAGTTCCCCTGCATGGCTTCCGCCATGGACGGTGACTTTGTCGTTACGCAGGGACTCCAGTTCATACATCCTCAACTGACGACTGATCTCCTGTCGCTCAAAATCTTCCTGTGAAAGCCTTGGTCTGATCGCCGCCTGCCACTTTTTCAAAAACTTCTCTGCCCGGTGATAATCATTATTCTGGTTATCTCCCACCGTCCGCTTCTGACGTGTCGTGCCATCCGGTTCGATCTCCAGCGTATAATAGGGTTGCTCCATTGCTTTTGTCCGACGCAGGAACACAATATAGGACTCCTGGTTTGCGATCCGCTCAAAATAGCGGTCTGAACGGTCAAGACAATGTTTCAATGCCTGTCCTTCCTCTATGATCTGCTCAATCTTTTCCGGAACCACAATCGAAAATGTCTTTCCAACATACTCATATTTTTCTTTGATGGATGCCAGTACCGTTTCCACACGTGGAAATTTATTAGCGATCTCTACAACCCGGAGCCCTTTCTCCTTTCCTCCACACTGGGAGAGCACTTCGCGGTGCGCCAAAAGCAGGTCGCGGGGACGTAAGACCATATCCTGATCCATCGGCATCTTCAGATATGCCGCCATGGAAAGGTAATCTTCCCAAGTGCCAAGCAGTTCCCGCATGTGCCGTCTGCCCTTGCATCCAGTCGCCTGCCGTTTCAGGTAATTATAGATGACCGTCGGAGATAGTGGCACACCGGAAATATTTACAGGCTCAATGCCTTCTTTTGCCATTCCACAGATAACCGCATTGGGAAGTGTAAGATGCTGTTGCTCCATATACTGAAACCACAGTATCTCCTCTTTTCCCCCATTGATCTGCCGCAGTCTGTGAAAGGCATCCTTCGTAAGTCCAAATAACTCCCATGGTTTTTTTGCTTTCAGATTCAGCTTTGACAGATCCATCTGTAATGCAAGTTTCCTAAGTCCCGCTTTGACCATCTGCTCCAATACTGGGTATTTTTCATAGCGCTGCAGGTATTCAATCGGGGAAAATCCCGGTTCTTTCCGCAACTGTTCCAGTGCCGAGTATTGGTATTTTGTGCCTTTGGTAAGGCTTTTGCGAAACGTATAGGGATAGATGGGACCATTTTCGATCCGTATCATCCCACCTGGGTCAAAATAACCAAAATTGGCATCGTCCCAGAATACCTCTCTGGTGAGATAACTATATTTCGCATAGAAAGTCCTCTCTTTCCCATGCCGGAGAAAGATTCTTGCACTTTCCTCACATCCATACTTTTCCTTGGCAACCGCCAGTTTCATCCAGCTTATGAAATGCCGTTCCACATAACCGCCTTCCACACGCTGGAACAGGATCACTTCCCGTTCTTTATACTGAACCAGACGCGGATTTTTATGTTTATAATCCATGCGGCGTGTCCTGGTCTTTGCGTTACACTTTGGGCAGATATACGTCTGGTTTTGCTGCATGTTTTCCACTACGGACTCCTGCCCGCAGTTGGAGCAGATTCCGGTCGTCTGTTTTCGCCGTCGGAACGGCTCATAAGTAAACAGATGTTCCTCACACTGTTTTCTCGCCCATCTGAAAAATCCGGATGGGATCTCCGGCACCAGTGCCTGAAACTCCTGAATCCGGTCTCTTCGGATCTCGTGTTTGCGTTCCGTCAGTTTCTGTTGACAATCGTGTTCTTTTAACCCGATCCATCCGCACAGATTTTCCTTTTCTACCCCGGTTCCGCCATCATCATAGGAAACTGCCTGCTTTACCAGTAAGTCTGACTCGATCACTTTTGCGATCTGCTTTTGGTCCCAACTGTCCGGCAAAACCACGTATGTCTCATGTTTCTTCCCCTGAACGGTAACCGAAGTTCCTTCCGGGTAATAATTGGCATATTCCTTCTTACCGATACAGACCCGAAGCTGTGGTTTGTCAGATACAAAATCGACGATGAGATACATCCCATCGTCGATCACTGCTTTCCTTATTGCGATACTATATTTTTCTTCCGGCCATGGATAACCTTTTATCACTTGTCGTTTCATATTTTCCTTTTCCTCCTTACATAAGCACTTGATTTCCGTTCACGTCATAATAGACATCCGGAAGATATCGTTTCCCGTCTACCACACACACCGCGATCTCTGTGATTCCACATCCATCCGGTGCTTCCCTGGCAAGCCCTAATACTGCACCCAGACCACCCTTGGCTGCTGGATTTTTTCCCCGGCTGACTGCCATCTGGTTGCGGTCTGCAACTGCACGTTCTCTCTTTACATTGGCATTCCAGTTACGTGTCGGATGCTGCACCATATAGACCAATGCCACATAGATGTACGCCTCTTTTGTCATCTTTTTTAGCAACCGGAGCCTTGTGCATGCGATCTTGGAATCACAGGCATCCTCGTCAATGTCTCCATCTGCCGCCACCATGTAATATACCGCCTGTTCCCATACCGGGTAGTAGCTTAAGCAGTCCAGCGGATCTTCCGCGCAGTGAAAACCTGTCTCCCTGCATTTTGCCTCCTTGATCTCATTCCACTTCTGTAACTGGTATTGGTAAGTACTGCCGCCTGCCTGACAGGACAGGTCCGGTCGGAATGCCTTATATGCGATCTTCATATATCCCCTTTCCCAGACAGCCTTCTTGCTGCCTGTCTTCATTTCTTTTTTGTAACAGCAGACAGGGATAAAATCCCCGTCCAGGGCATTCCCGCCCTGCCACACAAACTAGGTGCTGCCACATTTTTCATTTTTTCTTATATCTGAAACAGCGATAACTGACCGTCCAGTTCTTTGCGTCTGCTCTTTTTTGCTTTGGATGGCTTCAGGTCTGGCGCATCGCCGCCTTCTTTTCCAAGCAGGTTATCGAGCAATGGTTTTGCCGGCTTTTTGACCGTCTGTTTCTTCTTTTTGGAAGTCTGTGCCGCTTCCTGCTTCTGCATTTCTTTCTCATAAGCTTCCTTATCGTCAAGCTCATAATACTCATCGATCCACTCGAATAACACATCGGAAGAAACCGGTGTCACGATCGGAGCTTCCTGCTTTCGGGCAAGTTCTTTTTCCTTCTCCGTCGGCGTGCGGATCTCCATGATCTTTTTCATGGCATACTTCATGCAGCGTGTGAAACTCTTATGGGGCAGTAACACCCGCGCTGCATATTCCGGACTTTTCTCGCACCGTTCCTCCAGCTCCTCAAAAATGCAGTCAAACTGTGCCCTCATCATGTCCCGATACGAATTGTTAACGCTTTCCAACAATTTCTCCTCTTCCTGTTTCAGTTTTTCTTTTACTGTCATGTTTTTTCTATCTCCTTTATTTCCTTCTGCCGCTTTATGCGACTGCTTCCCCGCTGTCATCCTTCCGGTCAAGTTCCAGGGACGCATTGATCTGTGAGAGCCGCTGGCTCTTTTCGATCAGTTCCGCTTCCCGTTCAAACGGCTTTTCATACTCCTCTTTCGCTGTTTTCAGCGCATATCGGTATTCCTCTATCTTTGCTTTGATCTTCTGCTCCATCTTATCCCATGACGTGAAGAAATTATCCAGGCGCCGGATACAGCCGCTTCCGGACAGGGACGCATCAATCCAGTATGTATTACGACCACAGATACCTAAGTTCCGACCAAAGATGTCCTGCTGATATAAGATATTAAACCCTCTGTACCGTCCCAGTTCCACTTTCACACCCTTTGGCGCACGTAAGAGCAGGTCTTCCACCGCCTGTGCAGCTTCCGCACGTTCCAGATAGGCGATACCTTCCACTTCCATGCAGAACATATCTTTTGTTTCCTTAGTAATGGTTTTCTGATCCTCCTGCAGCCGGGAGAGTTTTTCCGTCTCTTTTCGGATGCGTGCCGGATATTCTTCCAGATAGGCATCCTGCAGGGCGTACTTTTGGGAGTCATAGTGTGCCTTTAGCAGTTGGAGCTTTTGCACCTCACTGTCTAACGCCATCTTCTCCTTGATCAATGGGTTACCTGTGGCGATCGCTTTCAGCTCCGCAAAATTTAGCACCATCTCATCTATGTCATCGCAGGTACGTGCTGTCGTTCCGGCATGCATCACCTGGGAGATGAAACGCTGCTTATTTTCCAGCACAGACCATAAAAACGCATCAAAGGTATCCTGTGTCACATATCGGTAAATGCGGACGCTGGTATTTTCGTTACCCTGCCGTATCCCGCGCCCTTCCCGCTGTTCGATGTGGGCCGGGACCCATGGGCAGTCGATATGGTGCAGGGCAATAACATGGTCCTGTACATTGACTCCGGTGCCGCATTTTTCGGTAGATCCTATCAGTACCCGGATTTCACCTTCCCGCACCAGATCAAGCAGTCGCTGCCGTTTTTCCTCTGTTTTTGCATCATGGATAAACGCGATCTGCTCTTTTGGGATTCCATTCTGTATCAGTCCTTCTTTGATATAGGAATAAACGCTGAACCGGCTCCCATCATTTGGGGTTCCGATATCCGAAAAGACAAGCTGAGTCCTGATCTTTCCTTCTGCCAAAGCTGCATCATACTCCTGTTTGACACATACGATGCACTGCTCCAGCTTTCCATCCGGATTTTTTGGTGCTTCCGGATCCAGAAGTCTGGCATCTGTGCCAAGCAGCCTTGCATCCGTTGTCAGCTTCAAAAAATTATCCACTGAGGCATCCACGCCCCCATTATGGATCTGCTCTGCCCGCGTCACGAAACTGTCCATGATTTTTCTTCCATAAGCATCCAGTTTTGCCACCTGTACCCGGTATTCTGCCTCCGGCACGTCAAGGTCTAACTGATCCCTGGTCTGCACATCGGCAATCTCCCGGAACATCGTCAGCAGCTCCGGCAGGTTCCTAAAACGGTTAAACCTGGTCTTAAACCGGTAGCCATTGCCTTCCACTGCCAGCTCCAATGCCGTCGTTGTCTCCCCATAGGTCGCTGCCCAACTGTCAAACTGCTGTAATCCCATCTTTGAAAGTTTGTCGCTTTGCAGGTAACGCTGCATCACATACATTTCACAGATCGAATTTGACACCGGTGTCCCCGTCGCCAGGATCACACCGCGCCCCGGCGTGCATTCATTCAGGTACTGGCACTTGGCAAGCATATCGGATGCCCGCTTGGATGCCGCACTTGTAATGCCGGGAATGTTTCCCATCTTGGAAAAGATCTTGCAGTTTTTGTAGATATGTGCTTCATCGATAAAGATGCAGTCAATCCCAAGTTCCTCAAAACAGATGACATCATCTTTTGGTGCATCCTGCAGTCTCTTTAATTCTGTCTCGATTGACTTTCTCTCCCGCTCCATCTGTTTGACCGTCCAGTGCTCCCCCGTTCTGGCTTTCAGTTCATCAATCCCCATAAGGATCTCATCCAACTGTCTCTGTAAGATCATCTTCTCTCGATCCGGTGAAATCGGTATGCGTTCAAACTGACTGTGGGACATGATCACACAGTCATACTCCATGGTCGCAAGGCGTGAGATGAATTCTTTCCGGCGGTTTTTCGTAAAATCCCGCTCGGAAGTCACAAGGATATGTGCCCCAGGATACAGGCGCAGAAACTCGGAAGCCATCTGGCGGACCAGTGTTTTTGGTACACTGATCAGCGGCTTTTGTGCCAGTCCAAGGCGCTTGAGTTCCATGCAGGCAGCAATCATTTCAAAACTCTTTCCAGCCCCGACACAATGTGCCAGCAGGGTGTTTCCGGATAAAAGTATCCGGGCCACCGCATTCTTCTGGTAAGGCTTGAGTTCGAATGCCGGGTTCATCCCCGGAAACGTAAGGAAACTGCCATCGTATTCCCGCAGTCTTGTATGGTTGAATGTTTCGTTATAATATCGGACGTACTTTTTCCTTCGTCTCGGTTCCTCAAACAGCCAGCTCTTAAACTTCATCTGAAGGAGCTCCTGCTTTTCGGAAGCCAGCATGGTCTCTTTCTGGTTCACCACATAAGTCACACTGCCATCGTAATGATCGATCCGATCTTTGACTACTACTTTCCGCATGTTCAGTGATGTCTGAAAAATCGTATAGGCATCCATCCGCGCGGTTCCATAGGTCTCACTCGCTTGCAAAACAGATGCCTGTGATGCCTTATTGGTGATAAAGTAAGCCCCTGTGACGGGATTTTGTTTTACCGCAATGTCCGTATCGGAAGGGTGTTTCGGATCACGCCGGTAATATCCCGGTGTCCCAAGCGTTTCATACAGAAATGTTTCATAATCCGCTGCTTCGATCCATGGGATTCCGATCTGGATGGAGATGTCCCCTGCCGGGATATCCTCCGGCTGCACCTGCTCCAATGCCCTGACATTTTCTGCAAACAGCTTCGGGTTGCTCCGAAACGCGCCTTGCGCAAAACGTAGCTTCTTTCTGACATTGCCGGACAGATATTCCCCGGCAGTCACCCATCCCTCGTAAGGCGTCTGTTCCCGGTAACGTGCCGGATCTGGATAGATCAGTCCCTGCAATTCCAGGATCAGACGTTTCATGGCATCTTCTTTTGTCTCATCCTCTTTTTGCACCAGTCCTGCCATATACGGCAGATTGATCTTTCCATACTGGTTTAAGCTCAGACTGATGGAATCCACTGACGAATCCACCTTTGTGACCACTTCCTGTCTGCGCATGGTGCAGCGATAGAAAATATCCGCTTTTCGGACGTGATCCTTTTCCACGATCTCTAAGGCACACAGCAGCGGATAGTCTGCATCCTCCCGGAAAACCTTGTTTCCCATGTTGGTCAGATGTCCATACCGTTTCACATACGCATCATAGGTCTGGTTTAGCTTGTGGCGCACACGCGTAAGCTCCTCTTCTGTTCCCGTCTTTTGCTGTAACTTTAACAGGCGGTGTACCAGATACCGGATCTCATCCATCCCGGCGATCCTCTGACGTGCCATTCTTCCAACGGAAACCGCTTCCATCACAGAATTCCGCTTGAAATAGAGTACCCCGTGTTCATCAAAAAAGTAGGTGTAATTCTTCACATCCGCCGGTGCCGGTACGCACACTGTTTCCTCTGTATGTACGCATTCCGGCAGTGTCCCCTTAATCCGGTCCAGTGCTGCTTTTACATCATCCGCACAAAAATCCTGTTTCGTGACACAAAACGCATGTGGGAATCTGGTATCTGCCTGCAGGTCACCCAGGACCTGCTCCGGATGCTCCATAAAATAAGAATTGACCCGGAAGCCATCCGGTGTCTGTACCGTATCCACCCATGTGGCAGTATCCGAAAGTGCATGCTCCTTCTTTTGCAGCACCAGAATGTCACTGGTGACTTTCGTCCCTGCCATTCCCTGAAATGCTTCTATGGGAAGCCGCACTGCTCCAATCAGTACCGCCTTTTTTGCCAGCAGTTTCCGGAATGATGTATTTTTCCCATCCAGTGTCCCCTTTGCGGTGATCAGGATTGCAATCCCGCCAGCCCGCATCAGGTCCACGCTCCTGATCAGAAAATATTCATGGATTTTCAGATGAAAGTGATCATAACGCGCATCTGCCACCTGGTAATCACCAAACGGGACATTTCCAATGACACAGTCGAAAAAGTTATTCTCATACCTGGTATTTTCCAGTCCGGCCTGTGTGATCTCAGCCTTTTGGTACAGTTGTTTTGCGATACGCGCACTCACAGGATCGATCTCTACCCCATAGCGGTGGATCATCGGACCTGCATCCATAATGCTGAAAAAATTTCCGATCCCAAACGACGGCTCCAGCAAGTTTCCCTGGGAAAAGCCAAACCGCTTCAATGTTTCCCACATACCTTTAGCGATTCCCTGGTCCGTATAAAAAGCATCCGTAACCGTTGCCCTGGCGGCCTGATATTCTTCTTTCGTAAATAATTCCTGCAGGACTTTGTGTTCGGACGCCCACGCTGCATCATCCTCTGAAAATGCCTGGGAGAGACCGCCCCATCCGACATATTTTGCCAATACTTCCTGCTCTGTCTCTGTTGCCAGACGGTTTTCCCTCTCCAGATGTTTTAACAGCCTGACTGCTTCCACGTTCCGCTTAAAACGTGCTTTCGCTCCCAGATGCATGACATCGCCATGAAACCGGAAATCCCTTCTTTGTTGTTTCTTCTTTTTCTGCCGAAACCCAAACCAGTCATATGACAGGAAAAAGGTAAAAAATTGCCTCATTTCTTTTTTCTTTCCTCCTTTTTTTGCATACAAAAAATCCGCACCAGTGTGCGGATTCCTTCTTTCTATCTATGTATAAACGGGATTTTCCCGATTGTATTTTGATTTCTCGCAGGCGATCTCCTGCCCATTAGACGATGCTGCCACATCTGTTCTGATCGTGGGGATATGCTCCCACCTATAATTTGCTGTCCCAACGGGACATATGATTTCTTCAGGTCTGATCCTGATCTATGACTGATATTGTTTATATACGTCAGTTTCCTGCATGTGGAAACTTCATGAAACATGGCAAGTCCAAAATGCGTATAATCTGTGGGTTTTGGATCTCGCCAAACGTTTCTTTCAATACCACTTATACCTGTTCTTTTTTTAAATACTCTGAAGATACATAACCTGTTAAATCATTATAGGTAACCAAAAACCATTTCACATTTTTTACCGTTGTATAATATCCATAACAAATGACCTGTTCCTGATATGGAATCGTCAGAATAAGATTATCTTGTGATATTTCACCTGGTTTATACCGTAAATTAAGTCCCTCTTTAGCAATAATCAAATATTTACCTGCATATGTATTTTCTTTTTCTTTCGCATATGCAACTTTCTTCTCTGATTTATTTGATTCTGCTGTTTTTGAAATCTGTTGATTCGTGATTGTACTTTGAGCTTTGCTTCCATAATCTGGTAAACAATATCCTCGAATATATCGTCCATTCACCTGTATATTTCGATATGCAACAGCATTTCCCTTATTTCCCTCTATTACTTTCATCATATTCCCAGACACTTCTACAACAATACCAATATGATCTGGCATTCCTGTACAATCACCCTGACCATTATCGTCCCAATCATATAGTAACAAATCCCCCTTTGACGGGGCATAATCATCTGCTTCCTGCCAGCGATCAGCTTTTTTGTACAACTCAATCATTACATTGCAACTGCATTCTACAAACATTATATCTGTCAAACCACATAACATAGAAATTACAGATACAAAAACTGCACACCAATAATCCTTATAGGTAACCTTGTAGCTTCTCGGTAAGGGTTGATATGTATTATACCTATCTATAATTTTTTTATATGTACCATCCTGCTTGTTATAACCCAAATAACTTATTGCAGTATTAACAACATTTTGTCGAATTTCATTTTCTGTCATATCTATTTTCTCCAATTATTATTTTGGTTGAGAGTATTCCATGGCAGCTTTACTATCAGACAATCCTACTGTTGTTGGATCATTAATTACTCCCACGATAACTAATACTGTAAATACCGCATCCACTAAATCTAGTAATTTACCTTGTACTTTTTCAACTTCAAAAGAATATCCAAATATACTTAATATCACCTGTACCAGCATCATCATTGCAGGAATAAATGTAACCCAAAAATTTTTATTTTTTAAGCGCACACGCCAATTAATTGATTTCATTTCTATTTTCCTTTCTCTGTAAGTTTCAAATTTTCAATTTCTAATTTCATCTTAACAATTGTTGCATCTTCATCAAGTTCATGATAGACATCATACATTTTGCAGAAATTTTCATATGCATTTGTAGAAATATACCCCTGCTCCATGTATCTATCGTGACATTCTATTAGTTGCATCCTCAAAAGCAACATCGTACCTTTTTTAGATGCATTACGATCCCTCGTCTGGCTTTTCAATAACCAAACAATGTAACCTAACAAAATAGGCAATACAATCGTATAAGTCTGCATTAGCAATTGTTCCATTGCATTCACCTCATCTCTTTGTTATTGTGTTATAAAAATATTTTTATAGCTTTCACTTTATAAAGACAAATTTCTTATTCAGATGTAAATTAAAAGTGTTTTTACATCTTTATAAATAATCCAAATATATATTTACAATTTATCCAACAACCTGCTCTTTATAAGATGTAATGCATTACAAATATATAATTTGGAGGAAAAAAATGTCATATCACGCAAGAAACAAAGGTGGATTAAAAAAAGTCTATAGTAATACTGCATTATCAGATGGTATTGATTGCAATCCCAGCCCAGGAAAACTGTATACTGGAGAAGGATTCATTGTTTTAGGTCCCGTTAGTTCGGTTAATCCTACATTAGAAATTTACTTTAGAAATTCTTCTGGTAAACTGGTTAACGGATTTATTGAACCTTCTAATGTAGAAAATATGATTTATTCAGGCGTAAAAGTAAATAGTTCTGTGGTTGGAACAAATTATCGTTTCAAATTACGAAGGAATTTATCTATTGTAGACAAAAATAACTATGTACAGTTTGTTTTAAATGCCGGGAACTATATTTACACTAATACAGGTACCGCTGGAAAAACTCAAAAAGAAAATTTAGCTATAAACGCTTACAAAAAAGATGGAAAAATTGAGACTGTAATTAATTCTGTGTAAACTCTAAAAGAGCTATATACCCTCTTGGATTGATGTTAAAATAAATATCAATTCAGGAGGATTTTTTTATGGCAC
>OHAC01002497.1_pt1 | contig 14526 bp, 8 predicted proteins | sample 1577051 | NCBI WGS metagenome assembly OHAC01 (sample SAMEA3541499, study PRJEB24748) | human gut metagenome | biome: human gut; feature: human-associated habitat; material: faeces | place: China | collected 2012 | reverse complement strand
TACAATATATTTGTTATTAAACTTATCAACACCAACCGTACAAACTATTCCTGTTATAGGATCTATAAATGCACATATTCCTTGATGATGAAAATTATCTGCTATCTTTCCTTTTCTTCCGACTCTTAATAGTCCCCCCATAACTTCGACATTTCCATCAGCTCGTACAATAGTTACAATACGTAATGTATTTATCGATGAATCATTAAAAGCCTTCATCTCCTTACACTGAGACAAAGTTTCTTCACACAAGACTTCTTTCTCTTTATACGTATTAAACAAAGCCTCAACATTTTCAATTTCTTTTAAATAAACTTTCTCAACCCCTGTTCCAAACATTCCATCAGGCTGTTTAGCAAAAAAGCTATCCTTATCCTTTATAAATTCACAAAACATTTCCCAGGTTGCATCTTTTGTGTAAATCCAAGAACGACACAAAAATTCATTAAACATTTTATCAAATTCAGGTTTTTGATCAAAGATAAATCTATGCTTTGGATTATTACAAATACGCATCAATTCCAACAATTTACCATGTACAATATATTTCTCTCTTTCATTTCTTCTTTTCCCATAAAAATCTGCTCTTCTGCCGTCTTTTTCTTTGGCTGTGCAAATTTTTTATAGGATATATTTCGAACATTTCGTGAAACATTATATTTTATGATGCTTGAATCGATTGCATAATCATACAGCATGTTCAAAAGTGATTTCATTTCTTTAAACTGCTTATTTGTCAGATGCAACTGCTCAATTTTGTCCAGATGCCATTCTTTTAAAAATGCTACCGTGATTTCGTCAAGATACTTTGTAATCAACGCATCTTCTTTGTAATACTTTTCCCATACCCAGTTAAGCTTGTGAGCATTGGCACAGGATGTTTCTTTTTCTTTATATTTCAGAAACATCGGATATAATATTTCAAATGTTGGTCGTTCTAAAACTTTTGCTTCTTCTCTTTTCTTATAAAATGCTACCAGTTTCTTTTCAAGCCCTTCGCGGGTTGTCGATGTCAGCGGTTTTCGTTTCTCATCATCGTTTTTTACATAAGTACGATATCGCTGATCTTTTTCTGAATAGTAGATTTTATAATTATGCTGTGCTAAATAATATTCTTTTTCCATATTTTTAATCTCATTCAGCACACTGTCTAACGTTTTCTCTCTAGCACGACATTCAATATTCGACAGTGCTTCTGCATCTGTATGAAAAAACATCAGTTTTTTCAAAATCGCACAGGCGTCCAATATTGAAATATTGGTCGTTTTGTATCACTCCTTCCATTTTGAGACTGCTTTTCTATACAAAACATATGTTTGCACCTAATTTACCAAATGTCAATCCCAATTTTATTTGCCAATTCAGATTTTGTTGATCACTTTTGATAAATCAGATGCAGCATTGTTTTATATGCCTAGCATAATTTCAATACCAATCACTTAGAATTCAACTGTTCCAACTGAATCTGCAATCTGATTACTTCTTTGTCTGCATCTCTGAGTTTATCTTCATATAGATTTCTCACTTCACGTTCCGTATCAGATATAGCCTGAAACACTTCTATCTGTACTTTGCTTTCGGCTTCGGAAAGTTTCTGCTTCATTTCCGACTGCAACTCATGCATTTCCAACTCATGATTTTTCTCACTTTCCAGTAATGCACGTTCCAATTCTTGTATACGTCCCTGATTATTGTTTTCCGTTTCTACCATTTTTGCATACTCAATCATCTTTTCTTCTGCTGATGCAAGTTTTTCTTTCAGATTTGCAATTGTTACATCTTTTTCTGCAGCTAATTTTACAACTGTATCTGCATACGCTTTTGCTTCTTCCACTTCTTTTGTTGCCTGTTTAACCACATCCGCATTCGCCGCTGCCATACACTCTGCTTCTTTTAACTTAGATTTTGCTTCTGTTACCTGCTCATCGGCTTCATCGCGAAGCTTATTTTTCAATGCAACCGCATCAGATAATTGACTTCTCAATTCCGTAATCGTATTATCCTGTCCAGCAACAACAGCATTAATCTGTTTCACCAAAGTTACAAGAGTCTGATCAACCGCTGTCAGGACAGGCTCTAATTCTGGATGCGTACCTCGCGTTTTTTCAGCATTAGCGATGTCCAAAATTCTTATCAATGCGAGTTCTCTCTGCTCATTCTTAGAATCAGTTTCATGAATATATAATCCAATTGTCTCTTCAAAATACGCATCTGTAGTATCTCTCATTCTTATACTTTTCGGTTTCTTTTCATCTTTTACTTCATCAGTTAATTTTCGGCTCATTGCTTTTATCCTTTCAAATTATTATGTATTATTATGTAAACGTTTACGCGTATACGTTTACTCATTTGTTGAATTGCACTGTTACTTTTTACTGCTATAACTATATATAATCATTTACTATATATTACGAATATAGCTTGTAATTGCGGTATCCTCGCGATTATGTCCAAGAGCAACGCTCACAGCCCTAACTGCTTTTCTGTCAAGTTTTTTCCCTTTTTCGTCAGATCTACACACATAAATCTCCGAGCGCATTTTTCCATCCGCACACATAATTTTGCGACTATAATCTAACGATTCAATCGGTCTTGCATACAGCTTGTACAAATACGTCGCATAATCTGCGCGATATCCGTGTACATCACAGTTGCTATTTATATAGTTCCACACCAAATCACTCGAAGCTGTATTCTGCATTCTGCGTATAACCTCATCTTTATGTGGACCCACAATCGGTGCAAGCCTTGTCTTTCCACCCTTATCTCGGCGATGTAGTATAAAATAATCCTGATCCGTGAAAAAATGTAATGCTTCTTCACACGCTTTGAGCATAGACATATCATGTGCTTTTTTTGCCTGATTCAAACGCTGTTCCACTCTCTTGCGGTCATACAAATCATCCCCACGCAAACGCTCCAATACATTACGCCGAAATCCGCAAGCCTGACAAAAATGAATCAGCTCCTCATTCGTCAGTTTTGAAAAGTGCTTATCACGTTCTTTCTGACCGCGGCTTCTTTTAATATCTACCCGGCTTCTGCGTGGACATTGAAATCGCTTCGGATCATCCGGCAGTATCCCATAGAACTTATTAAGCGCTGCCGCTTCCAAATTAATTGTCCATGCAGAACATCCTTCTTCAACCCTCAACTCCAGCCACTCCGCAACATACTTCTTTGCCTTTTTCATACTTTTAACTTCCGGATGCGTTTTCATAATATATTTGACAAAATAATTGATATGCTTTTTATACGTCTGATACGTACTTTTTGAATATATTTTGTTTCCAGTTGTTCCGTTCTTTTTTGCATCTGTTTTTGACTCACCAAAAGCAATCATACTTTGAAGCTTGTCATAAGCCTGCTGATGAAGTGTCCTTTTGTAATACTTCGATTTATTTCTTCCCATTTTACCTGTTCCCTCCTTTCTCTGAAATTTTTGTTAAAACTATTGCCGCAGAATGCCTTTTATCAAAGGCTTCCGCTACGCCATTTTTCGAGCCGATTCTTTCGGCAAGTCCGGCGTATGACTTTCATAACGCGTTTTTACTGCTTGCGTCTGCAGTCTCGATTACGATTTCGTAAAGATAACATTACCTCTTTCGGTATTCATCGGAACAATACGTGCAAATACGTCGAATCCACTTATTACCTAATTAGTATGCATCCCGAAATCTTTGGGTTTGAGATCCCTGCCGCATTTTATGCTTGTCTTACGACAAACAGTTCCAGATATGCGCGATCTGAACCAGCTTTTGTTAAAGCAGTGGCAGCTTAATCACCATAGTCCAGTACTTCAACTACTGGTGAGCATCTTTTTTAGTACGATACTCAAATACTTTTCTCCGCCGCGTCGACGGTTCGGACGGTTAACCACCGTCTACTCCATTTTGCAGATCATTTGATCTGCTGACATCTACAAAGCCGATGTCGTGCTTTCCTTTTGATGTCTTTCGACATTTTGCTGATGTTTCATTGTTTCAATGTCGCATCTGTTTTTCTCCATTTATCTTGTTACATATATAGTATGAAAGATAAAAAATTTTTGACTTCCATTTTTGTCCCTTTCTAATCCAAATTTTTAATTTCTTACTAAATTTAATTGAAATTTTATAGAATTCTTCTACTGCACGCTCTGGTTACACCGCTTCTACCCCCACTTAACGGTTTACTCGTTCATATATTTAGGTCGGCTCTACGCCTCCCTGCATATAAACGAGTAAACCGTTTCTGGCCTCTCACTACTCTTCCGACCAAATATAAGTGTGTATTTTCTTCTCTTCATGCATTTTTTCATTTCTTCTGTGGCATATACTTGTCATATTTTCAATCGGTGGCAAGTATATGTCGATCTATTTGTTTTTGTGACATATATTTGTCATACTTTAAACAGTGGCATATATATGTCGGAATATTATTTTCGTGTCATATATTTGTCGCATTTCAACCAGCGGCATATATTCGCCAGATTTATAAACGTGTCATATATATGACAAAAGATTCTTTTTCAATATAAAATCTATCAAAACAAAAAAAGTGGCAATATATTTTTTCGAACATCTCCGTTCCAAAAAATACTGCCACTTTTTTCTTAATTTCTATATTTCTTTCCCCATTCAATAGCAACATCTACTTTTTAATAGTAGAATAGTATATATCACGCATACATTCTCGACTAATACCTTTCACTGAAAATCCTATTTCAAAAATAGTTTTCCTGCACCATAGATTTCTTTAATCGTCACGCTTTCCAAATGTAAGCTCCATTAATTCTGCTGCAATCATTAATCTTCAAATTCAATAGTACGAATTTCAACAAATTCATTTGGATTTTTTGTAAGTTCTTTCCACTCTAGTAAATTTCTGTTTCTTTCTCCTCTTTTGTAATACTCTCTGGCAATCTCACAAATCTTACTTCTGCAATTCAGCTTGTGTCGTGCCTCTTTTTCAAAGTCTTCTGAACTAATAGCAGTGTCCTGCATTAATCTTGGAAGATTCATAAATAATACGTTTGTTTCCATTTCTGTAATGACATTATTCACCACAAGAGCATATAGTAAATCCAATGCTGGCACTATATTAGCTACTTCAGCATTAATAATTCTATATACCACCATTTTATAAGCCACCTTTGAAAAAGCGTTAACTTTTTCCATTTCCGCTATGTTAAATTTCATTCTAATACTTGCTAAATAGAAATTTTGCAATAATGTGATATTTTCTTCGGAATATAACCATATTTTTTCTTCCAGCCTTGAATATATCTCTTTGTTTTCGTTTAACTCCATAGTATCTGGTTCTAATTTTTCAAGTAATACTTTCTCTATTAGTTCTAATACAGTTGAAGAAAGATAATACTCTTGCAACATGTTAAAGTATTCTTCTATAGCTCTTTTTTCTTCAATAGAAACAATCCTTTTTCCTTCTTTTATTTTCAAAAGCAACATTTCTATCGCTATTATATAACTTTGTTTACTTCGTTCTTCTACTTGAAGTGCAGTACGCTGTCTCTTTTTCCAAGAAATATTAGTTTTTATCAATTTAGTCATTATTGAAAAAACATTTTCATAATCTACGGTATTTGAGTCAAGATCTGGAAGTATATCAATAAAATCCCTATATGATCCTGTATGTGAAGAAAAACAAGCATCATTACTATCTTGTTCAATCACTTCCAAAACCCCTTCTAATATCGAATTCACTTTTGACTTATAACGTTCTTTGTTTATATGATACAGAATACTTTGCTTCTCACAACTTTGATCTGTTTCTAAACATTGATATAAATATTCTTCATCATTCTTTTGCAAATAAATTAATTGTGCTAATATCAGCAATCGTTGTAATGCATCATCTTGTTCTTTTGTTTCTCCATTCTCGATCAATTGCCGAATTTGAATTATAACATTATTATATAGCACATCCTCAATTTTGTATTTTTCCTTTGGACATTTTAAATATCTTACAGGATCACAATATTTTTGCCTTTCATTTGTTTCCATCGGAAATTTTAAAATCTTTTCAATACGTTCACCCTGCTCTTTTTTTGTATACGCATTACAAACGCCTTTCAAAATTTCATTAATTCCTTTAAAATTATCCCGTACATTACTGCTGCAAAGAACCAACATATCATCCAAAATCTGATCCAATACCCCAAGTGAACATTTATAACATAGTCTTGAAATAATTTGTGGGAGAATTTTTGCTGCATTATCGTATACAGACCTAGACCAAATAGCATTCTCAGGCTTTACATTTTTACTCACAAGTTCAAGCATTTTCAAATATTCGTGTATACAAGTGTCAACTTCTTTCTGTGTCATCTTAGATAATTTATTTCTTCCAAATAAAATATCCAATTCCTTATCATTTTGCGCAATCAGCATTTGTATTAAGCACAAATGTGGATAATACAAATATAATGCTTCAATCATTCCTTGAAAACCCTTTGTATTTGTCACCATTTGTATCCTAAATGGATGACCAGTCTGTTCCAAAAATCTTAAGTAGTCTAAGGCATAATAAACTTTTGGATTATTTCTAGCCATGTACAATGTATAAGTCTTGCTTAAATCATAATTTGTTTTCACTTCTGACTCTGGTTTTGTCTCTTCCTTTTCGTTTAAACGAGAACAGTATTCTTCGTTTTCCTCCCACCAGCCAATATCCCCCGTTTGAATACTATCTTCCGATTCTTCATTTTCATTTCTCGGCCAATTACTTTGTCGAATGAAATTTAACAGCGTAACAACACATTCTTCCATCGAACACAAATATTCATCTTTACTATTTTTCACTAGCTGTTGACGAATTTTAGGAAGAATTTCACCAAGAATTTGTTCGCTTTTATCCGTTTCACCAGCGACTGCATACATGCAACTTTTGATCATTGGCCAATATAAATCTCCCTGTGTCAAATTCCACTTATTTAACAATTCTACCAGATTTGTATCTTCAAAACGATACATCTTCATCCACCAATCATTAGCATATAAAAATTGTTTATCTTCATATTTTAATGTTGATTCTTGAATTTTCATCCTACATAGATCATATTTTTCCCAGTCTGCTAATTCACGAAATGATCTCAACAATTGTAAATAAATGTATTGTATTTTATATACTGCTTGTTCTTCCTGTCCTCCATTTTTCTCTAATATATCCCAAAATTTCTCTACTGTTTGTACTATAATCGGACGACCTACAATATTTAAAAACCTCACATACTCATACATATATTCTACTTGCTTATTAAAGGAAATATCTACAAGTTTTTCTTTCTCCCCAAAAAAATATTCTCCATTCTCTAGTTCTTCCAACACACAATTTACTTTATATTTCATTTTCCAAGGCAAAAAAATCCAGCCTGGATAAGATTCATTCAGAACTCTTAATTTTTTTATTTTTTCCTCATAACTAGCTTCTGCAGATAACCCTATTTCATTTAAATCAAACCACTGATTCTTTTTTTCTTTTTCTTCAAGTAACTCTTTTAGACGTTCAAAAAAGCTTATAAGTCTTCCTGAGATTTCTTCTTTTGGATATAGTTCCTGCAAGTCCACTACAATTATATTTTTATCAAATAATAATTTTTGTTTCGTCTCTGAAATATGAGTTACTGAAATCATGTATATTTTTTGTGAACTACTTTTCCCCAAATTGTCATGAATCCATCCAATCCAACTAAGAAAATTTGGATCTTCACAAGAAAACCCTATCATGCAAAACACATTTTCCAATAAAGCTTGTTGAACAGTATTTACCATTGCTGCAAATTTTATTGGATACGTTCTATAATCTTCTTCGGTAATAATAAATGGACGTTGCGACGGAAATGAGCCATGAAGCTTTAAAATTCTCGGTGCATCGTTACTATTAACCAAGTCTTCCTGATTCACTACCACATTATATCTTCTCTTAGATACTTTATCTGCCGCACGTTCTAAAAGAGTATCATAATTTGTTGTAAACACATCTCTCCATGGTAATTCCATTAATTTTATATACACTTCTGATGGTCCATAATCTTCATCTGGAACGGCTTCCTTTAAAATGTTTTCCAATTTTGGACGCCCTACTGTAATTTCAACCTCCTGCGCCAACCGCAAAGAGCTATTATATTCTTTTCCAGGTCCATCATTTCCATATACTGTATCATAAAACATATCAGATAATTCATTCCAGTTTTTAAACCACTTATCTGTAGAGGAAATTTTATCCGCATTTTTTGAAAATCCAGCTCCAATCATCACCGCTGCATGATTTGCCGACATTGCCTCTGCGATCTCTTTTATGTAGTCCACAAATATCCACCTTCTACTTTATATTCGGTACTATTTTTCAACATTGTACGCGTTTAATTTTTTAGTACTATTATTCGATTAGTATATCATTTATAAAAGAAAAAGTACAGAACAACACCGAATGTTCGTTCTGCACTTCTCCAAATCATACTATCTTCCAATTTATCTTTTGCAAATAAATTCATATTCCCATATCATACTATTATTTTTAACTTTACGACAATTTCGTACATTTCTTTTCCTCCATTGCACGATTCTGTCTACGATAAACCACTTTTCTGCGTAAATTTCCTCCTAAAAACCACTTTTTGATAGTTTTCTCCCTAACTTTACGACAATTTCGTGCATCCTTTCCTCTCCATTGCACGTTTTTGTCTACAATAAACCACTTTTCTGCGTAAATTTCCCCCTAAAAACCACCTTTTGATAGTTTTCCTTTTAACTTTACGACAATTTCGTGTATTCTTTCTCCACCATTACACGTTTTTGTCTACAATAAACCTCTTTTCTGCGTAAATTTCTTCTTAAAAGCCACTTTTTGATAGTTTTCCTCTTAACTTTACGACAATTTCGTGCATTCTTTCCTCTCCACTGCACGATTTTGTCCACAATAAACCTCTTTTCTGCGCAAAGTCCCTCTTAAAAACCACCTTTTGATAGATTTTTCCTTTACTTTGCGCCATTTTCGTGTCCTTTTTTCTTCCATTGCACGATTTTGTCTACGATAAACCACTTTTCTGCGTAAATTTCCTCTTAAAAACCACTTTTTGATAGTTTTCCTCTTAACTTTACGACATTTTCGTGCATCCTTTCCTCTCCATTGCACGATTTTGTCTACAATAAACCTCTTTTCTGCGTAAAATCCTTCTTAAAAACCACCTTTTGATAGTCTTTTCCTCTTACTTTGCGCCATTTTCGTGTCCTTTCTCTTTTCGTTGCACGATTTTGTCTACAATAAACCACTTTTCTGCGCAAAGTTCCTCTTAAAAACCACCTTTTGATAGTCTTTTCCTCTCACTTTGCGCCATTTTCGTGTCCTTTTTCTTTCCATTGCACGATTTTGTCTACAATAAACCACGAATCTGTCTACAATTCAACTCCCTTCCCCCGATTTATCTCCGCAACCAGCTCCTCATACTTCCGCTCATCAATAATATATTTCCGTCTGATCAATATGTAAGCCGCCACAATAGCAACCACCGGCACAGCCACAATCCCCAGGCGCAATATAAATCTCTGGCCGGCATCTGCTGTCTGAATAAATTTATCTGCCTGCACAATCACATTTTCTGACGTAATTTCTCCCGTTCCGGCCTGTATCTCCAGCCCGGATATTTTCTGACTGATTGCATAGATATTGCTGATAATCAGTATTAATGCAACAACCGCCTGATCAACGGCACTTGCCAGCTTTGTCGCAAAAGACCGTACCGCTGAAATAATACTGTCGTGCCGTTCATGGAACCTCACTTCATCATACTCAATCGTGTTATTTAACATAACGATCATCGTAATATTAAAGGCACCCTGTGAAAAGAAAATCAGAAAGCCAATAATATTCAGCAGGATCACACTCTTTGGCAAAATATAGCCGACACTCATAAAAAGCATGTAACCTATGATCGTGATAATAGTAGCTGCTGTTATGATCTGATTACGTGTAAACTTTTTGGAAAGCTCCGCAAAAGATGCCTCTGACAGCAGCGTTCCCAGTCCATACATGATCGTAAACCAGAATACAAGACTGCCGCCCACAGAATATCCAAATTCAAAATAGAAGAAATTCATTCCGATCATGATCAGCAGACCATTTCCAATCTGAAACAGCAGGCAGGCAATCCCGATCACGATCAACTGATCGTTTCTCAAAAATATACGGAACATATCTTTTAAGGAAAGCGTCCGTTTCTTTTCCGGGCGTTTTCTTTCCTTTACGCCAAATACGGTAAGAAGCTGGAAGCCAATAAAGCAAAATGCAATGACGATCGCCGCTGTCCGATACGCCATGATCGCATTTCCCGCAACCATATCCGGAAGCAGTCCTGCAACCGAAAACTGTCCGATGCAGATAAAAATTCCCTGTCCCGTCCCCAGCCAGTTCCGCTCTCCCGGATCTGAAGTAAGTCCCGGCAGCATTCCCCAATAAGCAATATCATTCATGGTGTATGTCATTCCCCACAAAAGATAACCCACTCCGAAAAATGCCACAAATCCCCATCCTTCCGGTCTTACCGTAAACAGACAGATGATCACAATGCTGTTTAAAATTACCCCCATAAAAATCCATGGTTTAAATTTTCCTGCTTTCAGGTGTGAATTTTCAATAATGATTCCCATCATCGGATCATTGATCGCATCCCACAACAGGCACACTACCATGATTGCTGATATTGCCGCGTATTGGGCTACTGTCAGCTTCATCGTATATTGAATATAGGTAAGAAGAAACATGGAAACCAGTGCATATGCCATATCCCTTCCGGTAGCGCCGATGCAATAAGTCCATTTTGTCCGTTTATCTAATTTCGTTCCTTCCATATAGATCTCCCCTTTCCCCATTATTTTTTCAACATCCGCTTGAATGCCCTCAAATATTGTTTATTCGCATTAAGCACCAGCAGATCAATCAATTTCGGTGTTGCTATTCCGCCACTGGTAGCAATCAGTCCTTCCAGATTTCCTTCTTCCACGCCCATTTTTACCATTTTGAATGCCGGATCCTGCTCTGACTTTCCTCGAAGCATGATCTTAAGCCCTATATTCACGATTCCACGAACGCATTTGCCAAACAGGGACGCACTTACAACGTCCTGATACGAATCGTAAACCGTATATGCTCCACGCGTTTTTTCCCTATCGTGTTTTGGTTCCCCGCCCAGAAGCTGGTAAAACTGTTCTGCACAAATCTCCATTCCATGCGGCTGCTCCTTAAAATAATCCGGAAACAGTTCCCTTTCATTCCGAAAATAAGAATTTCCAGACACTTCTATCTCTGCATCTAATCTCAGATCACGCACTGAAGCTCCAATGCAGATACGGTATTTACCACCAAGCACTGAAAATGCTTTTTTCTCCACATCATAAACAGAAAAACTCCTCTCATCCAATTCCAGTGTCACTTCTTTTTCTTCTCCCGGATGTAAAAATACTTTCTGAAATCCTTTTAATTCGATACTGCTTCGGATCACATCAGATTCTGGCGGGTAGACATATAACTGTGCTGTTTCCGAACCCCTTACACTTCCGACATTTTTAACCTTAAAACAGACTTTGACTTTCCCACCACTATATGTTTCCGGCACTTTCAAATCTGAATAGGAAAAAGAAGTATACGATAATCCATAGCCAAACGGATATCTCACCGGAACATGGAACGTTTCATAATAGCGGTAACCCACAAAAATGCCTTCCCGGTATTCCACATCATCATGCGGCGGTGCAAAATACCGCCATGCAGGAGTATCTTTTTCAGAAAAAGGAATCGTCTCTGCCAGTTTCCCGGATGGATTCACTTCCCCACTGATCAGATCGGCAACTGATTCGCCTACGGCCTGTCCTCCAAGATACATATGTAATATCGACGCAACATTCTTTTCAAAACTAAAATCCATCGGTGCGCCGCCAAAACTGATCGCTGCAATATTCTCTTTTCCAACACATTCTGCAATTTCAGATAACAGTTTCTCCTGATTCTGTGGAATTCGAAGTGTTTTCCGATCGTATCCTTCTCCTTCGTAGGCTTCCGTAAGCCCGATAAAATACAAGATTACACACTCATTTTTTTCATATTCCCGTTTCAATTGCTCCAAAGCATTCTGCAGTTGCTTTTCTTCCAACCCTTTGGTCTCATTCCAATATCCTCGTATGTAAACTGCCTGATATCCCTTTTCCCGTATTGCTTCTATTGCATTTTTCATCATTGTCGGCTGGATATGGCTGCTGCCGCCACCCTGAAACCGCATTTTTTCTGCAAGTTCCCCGATAATGATTATTTTCTTCTCTTTTCCAATCGGCAGCACACCATTATTTTTTAAAAGCACTGCACTCTCATTTTCCAGCTTGCGTGCTGCCTGATTCTGCTCTTCCATATCCACCGCATAATGTTCTTCCACATTTTCATGAAGTGATACGAAATTTAGCAGCACATTTTTCACCCAACTATCCAGCTCCTGATCCGTAATCTGTCCGTCCTGATATGCCTGTTTTAACACATTCGTATGAAACACTTTCGGATCCGGCATTTCCAGTGTCAGGCCATTTTTCATGCAGCTCACAATGTCATTTGCCGCACCCCAGTCTGACAACACGCCGCCCTGATACTTCCATTCTTTCTTCAAAATATCCGTCAGTAAATATTTGTTTCTCGCTGCAAATTTCCCATTAATCCGGTTGTAGGAAGCCATGACAGAAGTTGGTTTTGCCTTTTTTACCGTTTCTTCAAACGCTGGCAGATAGATTTCCCTCAGAGTCCTTTCATCGATCTGACTGTTTGATGTCATCCGCCTTGTTTCCTGTGAATTAACTGCATAATGTTTTAAACTTGTGCCAATTCCAAGGCTCTGTACACCCTCGATATATCCCGTCGCCAACTTTCCAGTCAGATACGGATCTTCGCTGAAATATTCAAAATTCCTTCCGCATAACGGGGAACGCTTGATATTGATCCCGCAACCTAACACCATGGAGATCTGCTCTTTTTTTGCTTCCTTTGCAATCGCTTCCCCCATCTTTTTCACCAGTTCCGGATTCCAACTACAGGCAATGGCACTCGCCGTTGGAAAACAGGTTGCCGGTTTGCTGGTTTCAATATCCCCGACTTTCTCCTGCTCCAGTTTCCGAATTCCATGCGGGCCGTCCGTCATCATAACAGAAGGGATCTTTCCATTGCAGTCATAAGTATGCCAGTCACCAACGCCGCCCAAAAGCCGGATCTTTTCATCTACCGTCAACTGTCCGCATATTTTATCAACATTCATGATCATCGCCCCTTTCCCGTTTCTTAATTGCATTTTATCGGTTTCCGGCATATAATTATATTGATTTATCGTGTTTTATATCAATTTATCGTGTTTTTAGTCAGGAGAAACTACCATGTATAAAATGAAATCCGATATCAATTTTTCACTCACCCATGAATTGCTGGAAAATGCAGAAAATGAACTGCTGCACACACCTTATGCACAGGAAAAAGCAATCCTCGAATGTGTTTCCAACGGCGATATCCGCGCGCTGGAAAATACCTATTATTCACTCCCGACAACCATTTATGGCAAAATGACCGCTTCCAGTTCCAAACTGAAACTGCTTTTTTACGCAAGCATTTCCAATACAACGTTAGTAACCCGCTATGCCATAGAAGGCGGACTGGATGAGGAAACCGCATTTTCCCTGAGTGATGTGTATATACGAAAAATGGAACAATGCACCGATGTGGATGCCCTGATGAAATTGAATGAGCAGATGGCAATCGAATTTACCCTTCGTGTTGCTGAAGCAAAAAAGGAACCCAAAAACTACTATTCCCCTGCCATTTCCCGGGTGATCGAATATATTTATCATGGAAAAAATAATACTTTGACGCTGAACCAACTGGCGTCTCTGGTCAATTTAACCCCAAAATATCTGTCTGCCCTGTTCCACAAAGAAACCGGTCAGACTCTTACTGTTTTTATCCAACGTGTTCTGATTGAAAAAGCACAGAATCTGCTGGCTCATTCTGACTACAGCCTCGGAGAGATCAGTACCTATCTTAATTTTTCATCCCAGAGTTATTTTATCTCTATTTTCAAAAAATACACCGGGGTGACTCCCGGACAGTATCGCAAGAAGCATCGGCAGATTAGCTGGTAACAAGGTAGAAAAATACCTCTCTGTTTCCAGAGAGGCATTTTCTGTCGTTTTACTATTATTGTCTATTCCCAATCAAATTCATCAATACTGTTTTTGATCTCCGTTGAAACAGAACTATCATTTTTCAAATCGCGCATAAGTTCAACAAACATTTCACGCTTTGGATTTTTCATATCATTATAGCAACGATGCACCATCCATATATTATGTGGAGTTTGATTTTTTCTCACCGAAGAAATCAGTAATTCTTCATACCCATGTTTATAAAATTGCTCCACAAAATGAACCAGATCTCCCGGCATTCCAAAATCAACCAGTGGATTTGTAGCTATAATTTCTAAAATCGGCTCCACTAATTCAAAAGGTT
>OHAC01002485.1_pt1 | contig 14568 bp, 17 predicted proteins | sample 1577051 | NCBI WGS metagenome assembly OHAC01 (sample SAMEA3541499, study PRJEB24748) | human gut metagenome | biome: human gut; feature: human-associated habitat; material: faeces | place: China | collected 2012 | reverse complement strand
GAAATCAGTCAGTTGGCAGCCGCCAGTCAGGAAGCGGCTAACAATATCCAGAGCATCAATGCCATTGTCATAACTGCAGTACATAATCTTGCAGACAATGCAAACGGACTGGTAGAGTACATGAATGAAAAAATCCTGCCGGAATTCCAGAAATTTGTGGAATCCGGTGGCGCATATCATGACAAGGCAACATTTATCGAAGGTGTCATGGCAGATTTCGAGGCAAAGACGGATTCTTTACAGAATTCCATGGATGAGATTGCAAATTCCGTAAATACGATTTCCCATGCGATCGAGGAAGGCGTCAGTGGAGTCGTTTCAGCAGCGGACAGCACACAGGTTCTTGTATCCGATATGGATAAAATTTCCAAGAAGATGGATGAGAACTTTGCGATTGCAGAGGGATTGAAGAAAGAAACTTCCGTGTTTACAAAGCTTTAAGCATGTGGAAGAAAAAAACTATGCAAATTTCGGAAAAACTATTGACAAATCAGGATATTTTGTTAAAATAATCGATAGTGCAATTAAGATTACCTTACAGTTGATGCACAATATCGCAACTGGAGGGAGGTTAGGAAAGAATGTCTAGTGTAATCGTAAAAGAGAATGAGACTTTAGATAGCGCATTACGCCGTTTCAAGAGAAACTGTGCGAAGGCTGGTATCCAGCAGGAGATTCGTAAGAGAGAGCATTACGAGAAGCCAAGCGTAAAGCGTAAGAAGAAATCTGAAGCTGCTAGAAAAAGAAAATACAACTAATGTATTTAACCCCGCGGGATAACTCGCGGGGTGCTTTTTTGCAGAAATGATCAGGATGAGGTGAACCATGAATCAAAATCTGAAAAAAATGATAAGCTATTACAAACCCTACCGGGCAGTTTTTGCGGCAGACATGTTATTTGCGACACTTTCTGCGGCAGTGGCACTGACCATTCCACTGGTTGTGCGGTATGTGACATCGACTCTGATTTATCAGCAGCCCCAGATGATGCTGCGGAAACTTTTTTTGATTGGCATCGGATTGTTTGTGCTTCTGGCATTGGACTGTTACAGCCGGTTTTTTATCGGAAATTATGGACATGTGATGGGGGCAAAGATGGAATATGACATGCGCGCCGAATTGTTTGGGCATCTGCAGAAACTGTCTTTTTCCTTTTATGATGATGCAAAAGTCGGACAGCTGATGAGCCGTGTGACGGCAGATTTATTTGATATTACAGAACTGCTGCACCATGGTCCGGAGAATATTATCCTGTCGGTATTAAAGATAGTGGGAGCGTTTGTGATCCTGCTCAACATTAATGGGTGGCTTGCGCTTGCCGCGTTTGCAGTGCTTCCGGTTATGTTTGTATTTGCATTTGCGTTAAATAAGCGGATGCGCCGGGCCTTTCAGCAGAACCGCATTAAAATTGCCGAGATTAATGAACAGATCGAGGATAATCTGTCAGGTATCCGTGTGGTGAAATCGTTTGCCAATGAGGCAATTGAAAACGAAAAATTTCGTCATGGGAATGACGGATTTCTTGCAGCAAAGAAGAACAGTTATCATTACATGGGAAGCTTTCAGGCCGGGGTGGGTGTTTTTACAACACTGATTCAGGTAAATGTCATCCTTGCCGGAGGGGTTCTTATTGCAAAGGGAATGGTCACGGTCAATGATCTGGTTACGTTTTTGCTGTATATTGGGGTATTTACCGATCCAATCCGGACACTGGTGGATTTTACCGAGCAGTTTCAGAATGGCTATACGGGATTTGAACGGTTTCAGGAAATTATGAATATTGAACCGGAAATCCAGGATGCAAACGATGCGGTAGCACTGACCGATGTGAAAGGAACCATTGATTTTGAAAATGTTTCTTTTCAGTACAAAGACAATCAGGAGAAGGTGCTTAACCGGATCAATCTGCATGTGCCTGCAGGGTCATATATGGCACTGGTGGGATCATCCGGTGCCGGAAAGACAACGCTTTGTTCCCTGATTCCGCGATTCTATGATGTAACCGGGGGATGTATCCGTGTGGATGGGAAAGATGTCCGTAAGGTGACGTTAAAGAGCCTGCGTGACCATATCGGAATGGTGCAGCAGGATGTATACCTGTTTGCGGGAACGATTTTTGAAAATATACGGTATGGAAAGCCGGATGCGACAAGGGAAGAAGTGATTGCCGCTGCAAAAAATGCCAATGCCCACGAATTTATCATGGCATTTCCCGATGGATATGATACAGATATCGGACAGCGTGGAATTAAGCTCTCCGGAGGGCAGAAGCAGCGGCTTTCCATAGCCCGTGTTTTTTTGAAAAATCCACCGGTTCTGATTTTTGATGAGGCAACTTCCGCGCTGGATAACGAGAGCGAGAGGGTCGTACAGGAATCATTGGAGAAACTGGCAAAGAACCGTACGACATTTGTGATCGCCCACCGTCTGACAACGATCCAGAATGCACAAAAAATTCTGGTTCTGACAGAAGACGGGATTGCGGAATCCGGTTCCCATGAAGAACTGCTGGCACGGGGCGGTGTGTATGAAAAACTTTATCATATGCATTATTAGACTGGCTGTGTCACAACTTGCATTATTATAAAAAAACGAGTAAAATAGAATAGATTTTGAAAAAACAAAAAGGAGTGGATTATCATGACCAAAATAGATATTATCTCCGGATTCTTAGGAGCCGGAAAAACAACTTTTATCAAAAAGATGATAGATGAGGCATTTACCGGGGAAAAGATTGTCCTTATCGAGAATGAATTTGGCGAGGTCGGCATTGACGGTGGTTTTTTAAAGGATGCAGGAATCCAGATTACAGAGATGAATTCCGGATGCATCTGCTGTTCTTTAGTTGGTGATTTCGGAAAGAACTTAAATGAAGTCATCACCAAGTATCATCCGGACCGTATTTTGATTGAGCCATCCGGAGTCGGTAAGCTTTCCGATGTTATGAAGTCCGTGATTGATATTGAAAAAGAGCAGGATGTAAAATTAAACGCACTGGTAACGGTTGTAAACGCGCTTAAGGCGAGCAAGCAGATGAAGGCGTTCGGTGAGTTTTTCAACAACCAGATCGAGTATGCGACAACTGTCATTTTAAGCCGCAGCCAGAATGCAACACCGGAACAGCTGGAGTTTTGTGTCAATAAAATTCAGGAACTGAATCCAAAGGCTGCCATTATTACAACAGACTGGGCAAAATTATCCGGAGAACAGATCCTTAAGGTAATGGAAGGACAGGATAATCTGGAGATGAAGGCTCTTGCCGAGGCACATCATGCAAAGGAAGAGGCAGAACATGAGCATGAGCACCATCATCATGACCATGACCACGAAGAACATGAGCATCATCATGACCATGACCACGAAGAACATGAGCATCATCATGACCATGACCATGACCACGAAGAACATGAGCATCATCACGATCATGACCATGACCATGAGCATGATGAAAACTGTACCTGTGGCTGCCATGACCATGAGCACCATCACCATCATCATGCAGATGATGTATTTACCAGCTGGGGCAAGGAGACACCGCACAAATTCGAGCGTGCAAAACTTGAGGAAGTACTTAAGAAGTTTGTCGATTCTGACAATATCCTCCGCTCCAAAGGTATGGTGGAGAGTACCGATGGTACCTGGCTGTACTTTGATATGGTTCCGGGCGAGTATGAGATCCGTGAGGGTGAGCCGGATTACACCGGACGTATCGTGGTAATCGGAACGGAGATTCATGAGGATGAATTACTGAAGACATTTGGTCTTTAAAATGCTGTAAACCCCAATAAAAATGTAAGGAGAGCAATTATGGCACAGGATATTCCGGTATATTTATTTACAGGATTTATGGACAGCGGAAAAACAACTCTCGTAGAAGAAACGCTGTTTGAGAATAACTTCGGTGATGGTTCGAAAGGAATTATCATCATGTGCGAAGACGGCGAGAAAGAATATGACGAAGCAAAACTGGCAACCATCAACTTCAAGCTGGTAACGGTCGAAGAGGAAGAGGATTTTACGCCTGCAAAACTGCAGGAAATCCAGGACACCTATCAGCCGGAACAAATTTTTATCGAGTACAACGGCACCTGGGGGATGGACAAGCTGCTTGAGGCAAAAATGCCGGAGGGCTGGGTGATTGTACAGTCACTGGCAACCGTAGATTCCACGACGTATGATCTGTATATGAATAATATGCGTGCAATGATGCAGGAACAGGTTTTTTCCAGTGATGTGGTTATTTTTAACCGTACAGATGATGATACTGACCGCGGACATCTGCGCCGTACCATTAAGAACATCAACCGGAAAGCACAGATTGTCTATGAGCGCAAGGACGGAACGATTGATGAGCGTCCGGAGGAATTACCGTTTGATATCAATCAGGATGTGATTGAGCTGACCGATGCGGATTATGCTATCTGGTACATGGATGCCATGGAAAATTATAAGAAATACGATCACAAGAAAGTAAAATTCCTGGCTCTGGTATATAATCCGGATAAACTCAAGAAAGGCGTGTTTGTTCCGGGACGGTTTGCGATGACCTGCTGCATTGAGGATGTGACATTTATCGGTTTCAAATGTAAATATGACAGGGAAGAGGAACTTCCGCACAAGTCATGGATTACAATTACGGCAGAGATCCGTGTCGAATTTGCACGGGAATATAAGGGAAAAGGACCGGTTCTTTACCCGGTTTCCATCGAAAAAGCCCAGAAACCGGAAGATGAGCTTGTATATTTTTCGTAAAAAGTCGTTGCGAAAAGTGAAGAAGTCATATACAATAAAGAGGTGTGTTATGCACCTCTTTTTGTATTCAGCAGAAAAAGAGAACAGGGATTAGATTAAATTTATTACATACAGGAGGCAGTTTATGTACCCGATTGTTCGAAAAGAAACATTGGCAGATAACATTATCCTGATGGACATCAAGGCACCGCGTGTGGCCAATGAGTGTCTGCCGGGACAGTTTATCATTGCAAAGACAGATGAAGTAGGAGAGCGTATTCCACTTACGATCTGTGACTATGACAGAGAGAAGGAGACTGTCACCATCGTGGTACAGACGATTGGCGCAGGAACCGAGCGTATGATGGCCTTAAATGAGGGCGATGCTCTCGAAGATTTCGTTGGACCTTTGGGATGTCCGTCCGAACTCTGTGAGGAAGAGAACATTGAGGAGACCAGAAAAAAGAAAATTGTATTTATCGCAGGAGGTCTGGGAACCGCACCGGTATACCCACAGGTGAAATGGCTGCATGAGCATGGAATTGATGCAGACGTGATCATGGGTTCCCGTACTAAGGATCTGCTTTTTTATATGGATGAGATGAAGGCAGTAGCCGGAAATGTATATGTATGTACGGATGACGGTACTTATGGATTTCACGGAAATGGCTGCCAGCAGTTACAGGCATTGATCGATGAGGGAAAACATTATGACGTATGTGTTGCAATCGGACCGATGATCATGATGAAATTCGTTACAATCCTTACCAAGAAGCTTGAGATTCCTACCGTTGTATCCATGAACCCGATCATGGTAGACGGAACCGGTATGTGTGGAGCATGCCGTCTGATGGTTGGCGGAGAAGTAAAATTCGCATGTGTTGACGGACCGGAGTTCGACGGACATCTCGTTGACTTTGATCAGGCAATGAAGCGTCAGCAGCAGTATAAGACAGAAGAAGGCAGAGCAAAGCTCGCATATGAAGAGGGCGCTACCCATCACGGTGGATGCGGCCATTGCGGAGGTGACAAGTAATGGAAGGATTAGTCAGAGTACCGGTTCGTGAGCAGGAACCAAAGGTTCGTGCTACGAATTTTGAGGAAGTATGTTATGGATACAACGAGGAAGAGGCAGTTGCAGAGGCTTCCCGTTGCTTAAATTGTAAAAACGCACAGTGTATGAAGGGATGTCCGGTTTCGATCAATATTCCGGCATTTATCGCACAGGTCAAGGAGCGCAATTTTGAGGAGGCTTATCATATTATCTCCGAGTCTTCCGCACTTCCGGCAGTCTGTGGACGTGTCTGCCCACAGGAGAGCCAGTGTGAAGGTAAATGTATCCGCGGTTTCAAGGGTGATCCGGTTGCCATCGGTAAATTAGAGCGTTTCGTTGCAGACTGGGCACGCGAGCACGGGATCAAGCCAAAGAAAGCAGAGAAGTTAAACGGACACAAAGTAGCCGTGATCGGTTCCGGCCCTGCAGGTCTGACCTGTGCCGGAGATCTGGCAAAGCTTGGCTACGATGTGACCATTTTTGAAGCACTGCATCGTGCCGGTGGTGTGTTAAGCTACGGTATTCCGGAGTTCCGTCTTCCAAAGGACAAGGTTGTAGCAGCCGAGGTAGAAAACGTAAAAGCACTCGGTGTGGATATCGAGACCAACGTTGTCATCGGTAAATCCGTAAAGATCGATGAGCTGATGGAAAAGGAAGGCTTTGAGGCTGTATTTATCGGTTCTGGAGCAGGTCTTCCAATGTTTATGGGAATCCCGGGTGAAGTAAGCAACGGTGTATTCTCTGCTAATGAATATCTGACAAGAAGTAACCTGATGAAAGCGTTTCGTGATGACCATGATACACCGATTAAAACTGGTAAAAAAGTTGCTGTTATCGGTGGTGGTAATGTTGCAATGGATGCTGCAAGAACAGCACTTCGTCTTGGTGCAGAAGTACATATTGTATACAGAAGAAGTGAGTCTGAGCTTCCTGCAAGAGCAGAAGAAGTACATCACGCAAAAGAAGAAGGAATCATTTTTGACCTGTTAACAAATCCGGTTGAAATTATTGCAGACGAAAACGGCTGGGTAAAAGGTATGAAATGTGTTCGCATGGAGCTTGGTGAAGCGGATGCTTCTGGAAGAAGACGTCCGGTTGTAATTCCGGATTCCGAATTTGAAATGGATGTAGACACAGTTATTATGTCTCTGGGAACTTCTCCAAATCCATTGATTTCTTCTACTACAATTGGTCTTGACACAAACAAGAGAAAATGTATTATTGCAGATGAAGAAACAGGAAAAACCACAAAAGAAGGCGTATATGCCGGTGGTGATGCTGTAACAGGTGCAGCTACAGTTATCCTTGCTATGGGTGCAGGTAAAGCAGCTGCGAAAGGCATTGATGAATTCATCAAAGGAAAAGAAAACTAATCAAAAGATGCTAAAAAACCCTTCTGCTGCTTTGGCAGCAGTAGGGTCTTTTTGACTTTATTCAAAACAGATGGAGCAAATATGAAGATTACGCTGATTACAGTTGGAAAGATAAAAGAAAAATATTTAAGAGATGCAATTGGAGAGTACAGTAAACGCTTAAGTAAATATTGTAAATTAGAAATTATTGAAGTGGCAGATGAAAAAACACCGGAACGTGCCAGTGAAGTGGTAGAAGAGTCCATTCGTTCAAAAGAGGGAGAACGGATTTTAAAATATATAAAAGAAGATGCTTATGTAATAACACTTGAAATTGGAGGGAAACAGCTGGCTTCAGAGGAACTGGCTGATAAGATAGAACAGCTTGGAATACAGGGAAAAAGTCAAATTGTTTTTATCATCGGGGGTTCGATTGGGCTTGGAAAAGAGGTATTAAAAAAATCTAATTATGCCTTAAGTTTTTCTAAAATGACTTTTCCCCATCAGTTAATGCGTGTTATTTTGCTCGAACAGATATATCGGAGTTACCGTATTATCAATCGAGAACCCTATCATAAATAATTCTGCTGGCATTTTACGCATTTTGAATCACGACTGCAATGAAAATTAAGAACCAAATCATCTATGCGGGTGCAGGTGGACTTTTTATAAAGCACAGTATGGGTGACATCACTTGCGTCGGTAAGACACTTGGTATGATAGATTTTTGTATATTCATTTGAGGTATCTGCAGTGTTTGACATCGTGGGCATCTCCTTTCAAGGTAAGTGATAAATTTATACTTTTAGTATAACGGAAAAGAAGCAAAAAGAAAAGAAAGTTGAGGAAAGAAAATGGTAACACACGAACAAATTGAAGAATTTATCTGTCAGTATCCGGTGTATCAGTATGCTTTTTTTAAACCTGAAGAGATTGAATTTTCTTATCGGGTGAGATGGATTTGTGAACAGGAATGTGAGCGTTATAATTCTACCTGGGCATGCCCGCCAGCAGTCGGAAGTGTAGAAGAATGTAAACACAGATGTCTCAAGTATAAAGAATGTTTTTTGTTTTCTACGATTGCAGAAGTATCCGATGTAATTAATTTTGAAGAAACACTTGCAACCAGAGCGGAACACGAAGAGGTAACAGCTGCAATTGAAGCATTTATAAAGTCACAGGGAAGCGAGTGTATGGCATTGTCCACAGAATCCTGCGACATTTGTGATACTTGCGCATATCCAGACGGTCCGTGTCGCTTTCCGGAGAAAATGCATCCTTGTGTGGAAAGTCATGGAATTATTGTAAGTGAGCTGGCTGAAAAGTTTGATATGGAATTTACGTTAAGTCCGAATCAGATTTTGTGGTTTGGGATTTTATTTCTTGCATAAAAAATCCGCATAAGAAATTGGTTTTTGCATATTTATATTAATAAGAAGTATGGGATAAACGGTTCATGCGAAAAAAAAGCGTCCCACAGAAACTGGCAGACAAGATGCAGATTCCAAAAGACTTGGCTTATCAGGAGCCAGTGTTAACGATGATTGGACAAAGGGAACTTTGTGTTGAAAATTATAAGTGTATCCGATATTATACGGATAGCTGTATTGTTTTGTTGACAAAGAATGGTAAATTGAAGTTAGAGGGAGACAGACTTTCCATTCAATCGTATGATAATGAAGAAATTAGAATTACCGGAATAATTTTCAGATTAGAATTTATTGGCTAAAAAGAGTTAGATTGCTAAATGGGGAGGACCAGGTGATTTTAGGAAAAAATTTCTGGAAAGGATATCTCAGGATTTGTTTTTGGGGACAAGAATCGGAACGATTTTTAAATTTGTGTGCACATCATAAGATTCAAATTTGTCAGATTGAAAAACACGAGGCGGTTTATTGGGGTTATGTATTGATTTCAGATTTTTATCGGATGGATGAAGTAAGAAGAAAAACAGGAACTAAAATTAAAATTAAAGGAAAATACGGAATACCTTTCTTTTTTTACAGAAATAAAAAAAGAAGGGTATTTTTTGTTGGATTTTTACTGGCACTGATTGCTGTATTTTTATTATCAGAAAGAGTATGGAATATTCATGTGGAGGGAAATGTTCATAATTCAACAGAATCAATTTTAAATTATCTTGAAACACAGGATGTATGGCATGGAATGAGAAGAGACCAAGTAGATTGTGGCTATATTGCAGGGAAGCTTAGAAAAGAATTTCCGGACATTACATGGGTATCAGCGAAATTGACAGGAACGAGACTCATGTTAGAAGTAAAAGAAAATGAAAGCTATCAAAAAGAAAAACAGTTACAAAAAAAAGAAATGCCCTGTGATTTACGTGCACAAAAAGATGGAATTATCTTATCTATGATTGTAAGAAAGGGAAAGGCAAAAAAGAAAATAGGAGAGAATTGTAGTAAGAATGAAATTTTAGTGTCGGGAAAAATTCCAATTATAAATGATAGTCAGGAAGTTATGGGATATCAAACGGTGCAGGCAGATGCAGATATCGAAATTCAATATAAAATGGAATATTATCAGGAGTTTTCGAGAACCTATCAAAAGATAATACCGAGTGGGGAAACAAGGCAGGGTTATATCATTCAGGCAGGAAATTATTATCTTGATACCAGTCGAAACTTAAAAAAGCAGGAATATAATCGGTTGCTGAAACTTCGACAGTTGAAGCTGACAGAAAATTTTAAGCTACCCGTGTTCTATGGAAAAAGTATAGATTATGCAATAGAGAAAAAAGAGAGGATTTATACGAAGAAAGAGGCAGAAAAAAAGGCAGAGCAGACAATTTTACGTGTGCTAGAAACTTTATCACAAAAAGGTATTCAAATATCTGAAAATCATGTTAGAATAGAGGTAAACAAGAACAGCTGTGTGACAAAAGGAAGTTTGATTTTAATTGAAAAGGCGACTTGTCAGACACCGCTGAAGACAGAAAGGAATAACAGCATAGATGAGCAATATAATTGAATCTCGGATGGATTTTCCGGCAGAACATGAAAAAAATGTGTTTGGACAATTCGACGAATATGTAAAAAAAATAGAGCGGGCATTAAATGTTACGATTATTTCAAGAGATGGAAAATTAAAGATTTTAGGAAATGAAACTTCTGCAAATCAAGCACAGAGGGTGATTTCACAGTTGTTAATGCTTTCTAAGAGAGGAAATACGATTACAGAACAGAATGTAGATTATACGCTTTCTCTTACCTTTGAAGAAAAAGAGGGACAGATGGCAGAGATGGACAGAGATTTTATCTGCCACACTATCAATGGTCGTCCGATCAAGCCAAAAACACTGGGACAAAAGTCTTATGTAGATGAAATCCGTAAGAAAATGATAGTATTTGGTGTCGGACCTGCCGGAACCGGAAAAACCTATCTGGCAATTGCAATGGCAGTAACTGCATTTAAAAATGATGAAGTTGGAAAAATTATTTTAACTCGTCCGGCAATTGAAGCTGGTGAAAAACTGGGATTTTTACCAGGGGATTTGCAAAGTAAAATTGACCCATATCTTCGTCCATTGTATGACGCACTGTATCAGATTATGGGACCGGAAAGTTTTGCAAAAAATATGGAAAAAGGTCTGATTGAGGTGGCACCACTTGCATATATGCGAGGTCGAACCTTAGATAATGCCTTTATTATTCTCGATGAAGCACAAAATACAACACCGGCGCAGATGAAAATGTTTTTAACTCGTATTGGTTTTGGTTCAAAAGTAATTGTAACCGGAGATAAGACTCAGAAAGATTTACCGGCAGGGGTACGCTCTGGATTGGATATCGCAATGCAGGTATTGAAAAAGGTAGATGGAATTTCATTTTGCCAGTTGACTAATAAAGACGTGGTACGTCATCCGCTGGTACAAAAGATTGTAGAAGCTTATGATGAGTATGAGAAAAAACAGAAACCTCAAAAAGAAACAAAAGAGATGAAAAGAAAGAGGGAGTGGAAATGACTTTAAATATTGATAAAGAATATTTGGGAGAACTGGGATTTGATTATGAAAAAATTGCAAAAGAAGTAGTGGAAGCAGCACTGGATTTTGAAAAATGCCCTTATGAAGCGGAAGTCAGTCTTGTACTTACGACGGATGAAGAAATACGAAAAACAAATGCTGAGTTTCGTAAAATTGACCGTGTGACAGATGTCCTTTCTTTTCCAATGCTTGACTTTGATACTCCTGGAGATTTTTCCTTTTTGGAAGAAGAGGAAGATGCATTTCATCCGGATACCGGAGAATTGATTTTAGGAGATATTATGATTGCAGTTGGAAGAATGAGAGAACAGGCAGAAACTTATGGACATGGGGAAGTAAGAGAGTATGCTTTCTTAATTGCACACAGTATGTTGCATCTAATGGGATATGACCATATGGAGCCAAATGAAGCGGCTGTTATGGAAAAGAAACAGGAAGAAATCTTAGAAGAACTTGGAATTCTCCGTAAATAAAAAGTTTTTGAATCAAAGATTGAATAAATAAAAAAATAAAGTCGATACTAGTTTCATAAAAACAATTTACGCTCGGAATCTGGTGGCATTTGATTTAACCAAATCAAGTAAGTCTTCGAGAGTAATGAACAATAGTAAGGAGTGTCTTTTATGAAAAAAATAATTTCTGGTATCGGCTTTTTTTTGTCTGCTCTTGTAATAGGAAATGGTATTGTTTCTTATTGTGAAGTATCTGGCTTAAAAGAGAGGATACAGGATTTGGAGACAGAAAGTGACTGGATTGGAAAGCAGGTATCAGCTGCTCCGTTTAACCAGAATAAAAAATATGTATTTGAATCTTATGATGAAAAGAGTGGAAGTGTAAAACAACAAGTATATCGGATTCACTCTTATGGAGAAAACCAGATTGTGCTTCAAAAAGAAGAACCGGACAATCAGGAGATTTTTTTGATAAAGGTAAAAGATGATTATCTTGCCGTATACAAAAAAGCAGACATGCAGTTGTTTGAAACGACCAATATTCCAATAGAGGTACTGCCTTCAGACGAACAGGTACAAGTGCTGGCAGGCAAGGAAGTAACAGGAACAGAAGCACTTTATAGTTTTTTGGAGAATTATTCTTCTTAAATCCTACTTTACGAAAGAAAAAAAATGTAGTAAGATAAAAAAACATGAAACAAAGCCAGAAATCCTTAGCTTTTAATATAGAAAAAGTATAAAAAAGGCGATACAGGAGAGGAGAATACATGAAAGTACGAGACCGATTAAAAGAGAAAAAAAGAATCGTAGTAAAGATAGGTTCTTCATCATTGACGCATGAAGAAACCGGTCGTTTGAATTTGATGAAAATGGAAATTCTTGTAAGAGAGCTTGCAGATTTACATAATCAGGGAAAAGAAGTGATCGTGGTTTCTTCAGGAGCGATTGCAGTAGGAAGAAGTGCGATGGGAATTGACCATAAACCGAAGGAACTTGCGAAAAGACAGGCATGTGCAGCAATCGGACAGGCACGCCTGATGATGATTTATCAAAAATTGTTTGCAGAATACAATCAGACAGCAGCACAGATTTTGATGACAAAATATACGATGATTAACCGTGCAACAAGAATTAATGCAAAAAATACTTTCGATACTCTGCTTGAGATGGGCGCAATTCCGATTGTAAACGAAAATGATACCATTTCTACAGATGAAATTGAATTTGGCGATAATGATACACTTTCTGCACTGGTTGCGGCGCTGACAGGGGCAGATATGTTAATTTTGCTATCCGATATTGATGGACTTTTTACGGATGACCCAAATCAGAATCCAAATGCAGAATTTATTGACCTGGTAGAAAAACTGGATTCTCATCTGGATGCCATGGCAAAAGATACCTCAAAAAGTTCTGTAGGAACTGGCGGAATGGCAACGAAATTAAAGGCTGCACATATAGCAACTAGTGCAGGTGCTGATATGGTCATTGCAAATGGAAATGATTTCCATGTCATACATAAAATTATGCAGGGAAGAAATCATGGAACTTTATTTTTAGCAGATAAGAAAGAAGAGTTTTATCTGGATGACATTATTGATAAATTGGGATAGAATGAAATAAATGTACTAACAGAAAAATTTGGAGAGTACAGATATAAAGAAGTGGAGGAATTTTCATGAAACAGGAACAGATTGAGCGAATTAACGAGCTGGCAAGAAAATCAAAGACAACAGGTCTGACACCAGAAGAAAAAGAAGAACAAAAAAAATTACGTGCAGAATATATTGCATCTGTCCGTATGAATTTGAGAACCCAGTTAGATAACATTAACATTCAGGAAAAAGATGGAAGTATTGTCAATTTGGGTGAGAAGTATGGAAAAAAGAAAAAGACACATTAAAAAATAAGATAAGAAAGAAAATAAGATAAGAAAGAAATAGAAAGGGTATCCGCTGTCGGGATGCTCTTTTTGTTTCTTAATGAAAATTATAGAATGTGAAATAAAAACACTCTGTATTGAAAAATAAAAAAGATTAGGATATAATAGAAAAATTGATAACAGATAAATTAGAATGGAGAAATACATGTTAAAAAATAAAGAACTGGAAGAAATTTTAGAAAAGATTGACTTAAATGAAGCACCACCGGCAGAAGAACCAATGCGCCAGTATTATTTTATGAAAAAAGCGCAGATGCTTGTTCAGAAAAAAAGTGAAGAACTGGGACGTCCTTTAACCTATCACGTAACGACTTTCGGGTGTCCAATGCACTTCAAACTCGTGACAGTATAAAAGCCGGTATCATGCGTATTTAGCTGATATCGGCTTGTTTTCATGTTCGGTATAAAAATATATGGGTAAGACCATTTTTGAACGTAATTTCCGTGATTTTGCGGTCAGACACGACAATACGTTCAATGATAAGACCAATAAATTCTTTTAAAAGCTCATCCCCTACAAGGGGAGCTAACTGGCTATAAATAATATGCTCGCCGGCTTGGAGCTTGTGAGACAAAAAGAAAGAAGCAGCAGACTTCACGAAAGAAAGTTCTTCGGTGTTTTGAAAAGCTGTATCGTTTAAATCTTTTAGTTTATTTTCGACTCCAATTAGCTTGATTTCAAGCTCGTTTTTTGTTTCAGAGTATTCTTTTTCGCTCATAACGGAATCATCGAAAAGAAAGGCATTTTTGAGCCTTTCAAGGGCACGTTCTATCCTCTTAATTTCCTGCTTTAAATTCTCCTGCTCATTATCTGTATCTTTTGCATTGACCTGTTCAGGCTGATATAAAACATTATCAGTAACTCCCTTTAGCATCTTAAAAGTATCATTTAAGCCTTTGCTTGCGATGCCAATAACATCTTTAAACTCCGGAGCAGAGAGCAGCAGGGTTTCTAATTCTTCCACACTTTGAATTTTAGAACGCATATTAGTTGCACGAATTAGCAGAGAAATGTAATTAAAAATAAAAGG
>OHAC01002482.1_pt1 | contig 14588 bp, 10 predicted proteins | sample 1577051 | NCBI WGS metagenome assembly OHAC01 (sample SAMEA3541499, study PRJEB24748) | human gut metagenome | biome: human gut; feature: human-associated habitat; material: faeces | place: China | collected 2012 | reverse complement strand
TTTTGTGGTATAGGTCAGATCCAGCACCGGGCCAAAGGGGTCAAAGATGAGGTTCTGGATGCCGGGTGCGATCAGCAGGCGCTTCTGCTGGGCAAACAGAGGGACCGCCACGGCATCGCTGAGCAGCTGGCGCTCACAATCGCCCAGCAGGCGGCAGCGGGAGCTTCCGGTGGCCTGGGTGCTGGCCTGCAGCTGGGTGGCATACAGGGAATCTGTATAGCCGGTCAGGCCGCCGCCCCCTGCGGTGAACTGGTTCAGCATGTTGTACACACTGCCGCCCTCGGCGCTGATGGGGGCCAAGGCGATGGTGTAGTCCCCCTCGGCCAGCCGTTTCGCAAAGGTCTCCTCGTCCACCTCCTCTACGGAGAAGAAGAGGGAAAACTCCTTTTGCCACACGCCATTGATCTCCTCGGCGGCGCTGGTCACGCCGGAACCGGCGGGCACCATCAGGCTGACCTTGTTGAAGTCGGAGGTGGTCAGCGTCTGCCGCGCCGTGAGGTAGAGCGCTCGGGCATCCATCGCGGCGGGAGTCACATCCCCGGCGGTATCCCGGTAGTTCATGCCGTCCACAGTCAGGCCGTCCGGAACCAGACCGTTGGCGGCGGCATAGAGCCCGCCGTCCGGCACCTCGGCTGCACCCCGCGCGGCGGAGGCCAGTGCCTGCCGCAGCTCGGTGGAAGCAAACACGCTGCTGCAGTTGAACAGCAGGCTCCATGTGGTATCGGAGTAGGAGAGGGAAGTCAGGGTGGTGGGTGCGGCGGTGTCGTCCGGGGCGGCAGAGCACTTCTCGTTGGCAATCAGCTCTGCGGCGGACTGCCCGGCGCTGTTGGTGTTCTGCACCAGCCGCAGGCTGTCGATGAGGCTGTCCGAGGGGGCACGCCGCAGGAACAGGCCGCTGGCTGTCCAGTTGTAGATGTAGAAGCTGCCGCTGGAAAGGGTGGATGAGGCATTCAGACCGTAGGTACCCCGGGTGGAATTGAAAAATTCCTCATCGCAGGGCATGGCACCGGGCAGGGTGAGCTTCTCGAGGAAGTTGTCATCGGCACTGCTCAGGTGGAACACCAGCGTCAGCGGCCCGGAAGCCGTGACTCCCAGCGCGCTCTCGGGCATCTGCCCGGCCAGCACGGCGGCGCTGTTTTCAAGGGCCGCAAACTCCACCGCGTAGGGGGAGTTGGTCTCCGCCCGGAACAAGCGCCGGAAAGCGAACACAAAATCCTCGGCGGTGATGGCGTAGTCAGTGGCGTTGCCCTTGGCGGCGGTGTAAGTCAGGCCGTCCTTGAGGTAGAAGGTGTAGGTGAGGCCATCGGAGGACTTCTCCCACCGTTCGCAGAGGGCAGGCTCATATTTGCCGCTGGGATCTTTGCGGACAAGGCCGCTGTACAGGTTCTCGCAGGCGATGACATCCGCAGAAGCCGAGGCCACCTGCGGGTCAAGGTTGGCCGGGATGCTGTCCACGAACCAGGTGAAGCTGTTGGAGCCCGAACCACAGCCGGTCAGGGCAAAAACAAACGCAATGGTCAGCACCACTGCGGAAAAGCGGATCAGGGAATGTTTCAAGAAAATGCGCTCCTTGTAAGATGATACAATTAAAGTATAGCGGAAACGGTCGGAAAAGACAATCGACATTTTGTGAATTCAGATAGGATTTCGGTGCATCCGGGGCCAGAACAAGGTTTGGCGTTGCCAATTGGCTGGAAAAGGTGTAAAATGGAGCAGTGAATCAATTTCAGCCTGAATTTTCATAGAGGAGGTTCTTTCCTTATGCAGAAAGATCAGCAGAAGCTTGCAGAACTCATCCGGGGCAAAAAGGTGGCGTTCATCGGTGCCGGTGTCAGCCACAAGACCCTTATCAAGGAGTTTGTGGAGCTGGGGGCCCATGTGACCCTGTGCGACCAGAAAAAGAGCGTGGAGGAGTTTGGCGATTATGCCGCTACCATCCGGGAACTGGGCATTGACCTGAGCCTGGGCGAACACTATCTGGACGGCTTCAAGGGCCAGGATATCATCATGCGCACCCCCGGCTTTGTGGGCTACTTTGAAAAGCCCCTGCAGGATGCCATGGCGGCGGGCACCATGGTCACCAGCGAGGTCGAGCTTTTCTTCGATTTCTGCCCCTGCGAGATCGTGGCCGTGACCGGCTCTGACGGCAAGACCACCACCACCACCCTCATCTCCAAGTTCTACGAGGCCGCAGGCCGCAAAGTACATCTGGGCGGCAACATCGGTGCGGCCCTGCTGCCCATGCTGCCTGAGGTCCGGCCGGAGGATGTGGCTGTGGTGGAGCTGTCCAGCTTCCAGCTCATCAGTATGCACCAGAGCCCGAAGATCGCTGTGGTGACCAACGTCACCCCCAACCACCTCGATCACCATAAGGATATGCAGGAGTACATCGACGCAAAACGCAACATCCTGCTCTACCAGAACCCGCCCTGCCGTGCCGTGCTGGGCTACGAGAACGAGATCAGCCGCTCCATGCAGAAGGACTGCAAGGGCAGGCAGGTCTGGTTCACCCGCCTGCACGATACCGACAACGGTGCATTCCTGCGCAAAGAGGACAACATGCTCTGCATGGCCGAGGACGGCGTGGTAACGCCATTCCTGGCCCAGAAGGACATCAAGCTGCGGGGTCTGCACAACATCGAGAATCTGCTGGCCGCTGCCGCCGCAGTCTGGGGCGAGGTTCCCGTAGAGGCCATCCAGAAGGTGGGCAGCACCTTTACCGGCGTGGAGCACCGCATTGAGCCGGTGCGCACGCTGGACGGCGTGCTCTACTACAACGATTCCATCGGCACCAGCCCCACCCGCACCATTGCGGGCCTGCGCAGCTTTGACCAGAAGGTCATCCTCATTGCGGGCGGCTACGATAAGCACATCCCCTATGAGCCGCTGGCCCCCGAGATCGTGGCTCACGTCAAGGATCTGGTGCTGATGGGTGCCACCGGCCCCCGCATTGAAAAGGCCTTGCGAGAGGACCCTGGCTTCAACGAGGCCGCACTGCCCATCCAGCACGCGGACAATATGCAGCACGCTGTGGAGCTGGCCCGTGCCGCCGCAAAGCCCGGCGATATCATCATCCTGTCTCCCGCCAGCGCCTCCTTCGACCTCTACCCTAACTTTGAGGTGCGCGGCCGCGAGTTCAAGAACATCGTCAACGCACTGAAATGATCACGCAGGTCAGAACGCCCCGCCAGAGGCAGCGGTTCCGCAGTGCCTGCCGCGGAAAGCTCTGCCTTGGGGTCACGATGCCGCAGGCGCTGGAGCTTTTCGGCAAAAGCCAGCCGGGCCGGTTCTTCGCCGGGCCAACGCTGGCGCTGGATGTGGGCGGCAGCACCGCCTGGCTGGCGGGCCACGCCAACCCGGACGAACTGGCCAGCTTCCTGCAATTCTGCGGCTGTAAGGCGGTCATCCTGGACGAAGCCGAGTGCCCGCCGCCCACCGGCTGGGCCCGGGCAAAGTCCCATTTTGTCTTTGGCCTGGCACCCGGAAAGCAGCTGCCGGAACCCGCTGTGGAAGAAACGCTCTGGGCCTCCCTGCATTTTGACCCGGAGCCGCCGGCGGGCCCCGTTGCGCAGATGCTGTTTCCGGACCGCCCCACGCGGCGGGATGATTTTTACTCTGAGCTCTGCTCAAAGCGCGCCCGCGGCAGGGCTGTGGTCTGGGCTCTGGAACAGGGCGGGGAGCTTGCCTGCACCGTGGGCGTTTACGCCATTGGAACGGAGCAGGCTTACATGGCCTGCGGCGAGACTGTGGAGCCATTGCGGGGGCGCGGCATCGGCGGGCGGCTCATCGTCCGGCTGGCCAACACCCTCTCGGCGCAGGGCCTGCAGCCCCTTTTCCTCTGCTCCCCGGAACGGGTGCACTTTTATACCCGCCTCGGCTTTGAAAAGCTGGGAGAGTATGCCCGGTACGAAGCCACAGTCTGACACGGCGGGAGTTTCTCTGAGGACCGTCCGCTGGGGTGGGACCCTGTTGCCGCAGGCAATAGGGCGGGCGATGGAATGGCCCGTTTCGTGTCCGAGGAGAAAGCTGCCGACGGGTCATCATAGCATAAACTTACAAAAAGATTAAGGAACCAAAATGTCAATGCTGAACCACTTTTTTGATTACAAACCCGAAGTCCTGGCGCTGGACGAAAAGGCCATGGAGCTCTGCCAGCCCTATTTCCGTCACATGGAGGAGATCCGGGACTACAACCAGCTGAAAATGCTCAAGGCCTTTGCCGATACCCAGATGTCCTCCACCGATATGCTGGGCACCACCGGCTACGGCCTGTGGGATACCGGCCGCGCCAAGCTCGAGCAGATCTTTGCCGAGGTGATGGGCGCGGAGGATGCCCTTGTGCGCAGTCAGTTCCAGAGCGGCACCCATACGCTGGCGGTGGCCCTGTTCGGCCTGCTGCGGGCAGGGGATACCCTGCTGGCTGCTACCGGCCGCCCCTACGATACGCTGGAGGGCGTGATCGGTCTGGACGGCAAGGGCAAGGGCACCGGCACCCTGATGGACTACGGCATCCGGTACGACGAAGCCCCCCTCAAAGCCGATTTCACCCCGGATTACGCGCTGATCGCCCAAAAGGCCCCGGGGGCAAAGGTCTGCCATATCCAGCGCAGCCGCGGCTACCTGCAGCGCAATGCCTTTGATCTGGATACCATTCAGAAGATCGCCGACACGGCCCGTGCCGCCAACCCCGGGATCATCATCTTTGTGGACAACTGCTATGGTGAGTTCACCCAGATGAAGGAGCCCTGCCAGGCCGGTGCCGACCTTGTGGTGGGCAGCCTCATCAAGAACCCGGGCGGCGGCATCGCCCCCACCGGCGGCTATATCGCGGGCCGGAAGGATCTGGTGGAGCTGTGTGCCTACCGCCTGAACGCCCCCGGTCTGGGCAAGGAGCTGGGCTGTACGCTGGAAACGCCCCGTGATATGTACCTTGGCTTCTACTACGCCCCCGGCGTGGTGTGTGAAGCCATCAAGACCGCCATCTATGCCCAGTGCCTGCTGGAGCTGGTGGGCAAAAAGCCCATCCCGCGCTACTGCGAGGACCACAACGATATCGTGACCTGCTTCGATGCCGATACCGCCGATGCCCTCATCGGCTTCTGCCGCGGCATTCAGGCCGCCAGCCCCGTGGACAGCTATGCCGCACCGGAACCCTCTCCGGAGCCGGGCTATACCGATGAGGTCATCATGGCAAGCGGCAGCTTTACCCAGGGCAGTACCATCGAGCTCTCCTGCGACGGCCCCCTGCGTGAGCCTTACACCTGCTACCTGCAGGGCGGCCTGAACTTTGCCGCAAGCCGTGCCGGTGTCCTGCTGGCCGTGCAGAATGCTTATTTCAAGGATTGATCTTTTCAGAAAGAAAGCGTGAATCAAATGAATCGTGTTACTCCCATTGATGCCCGGATGCTGGAACGCTTTGAGCAGGGCTATGCTGCCCGCCCGGAGCTGAATGTGATGTCCAATGCAGTTTCCCGCACGGCTCTGCCGGACGCGGCCTTTGTGCCCGCCGCCGCTGCCAAGCTGCGGATGGACTTCTCTGTGCTGGTCAAGACCAATAACATCACCAACCAGAAGCAGAGCGGCCGCTGCTGGATGTTCTCCACCCTGAACGTCCTGCGCCAGCGGGTGATCGCCAAGTGCGATCTGGAGGATTTCTCCTTCTCTCCCACCTATCTGGCATTCTACGATAAGCTGGAAAAGGCAAATCTCTTCCTTGAGAACATCCTCCACTTTGCGGATCAGGACCTGACCGACCGTGAGACCTACACCCTGCTGGGCAACCCGCTGCCCGACGGCGGCCAGTGGGATATGGCCATCAGCCTGATCAAAAAGTACGGCGTGGTGCCCTCCTGGGTCATGCCGGAAACAGTCCACTCCACCGGTACGGCCAAGTATCTGCCCATCCTGAACCGCAAGCTGCGGGAGGATGCGCTGGAGCTGCGGGCTCTGGCAAAAGAGGGAAAGGACACGGCCGCCCGCCGCGAGGAGATGCTGGCGGAGATCTACAACGCCCTGTGCATCCTCTACGGCCAGCCCCCCAGGAGCTTTGACTTTGAGTATACCGACAAGGATGAGCACTACCACTGCGACCGGAACCTGACCCCGCACACCTTCCTGGAAAAATATGTGGGCAATGATCTGGATGATTACATCGTCATCATCTCCTCGCCCATCCATGCGCTGAACCGCACCTACTGCCAGCCCTTTATGGGTGACGTGGTGGAGGAGAATATGTTCTGGCTGAACCTCTCGCAGGAGGAGCTGGAGGATCTGACCATCCGTCAGCTGCAGGCAGGGGAGGGGGTCATGTTCAGCTGCGACTGCCACCCCGACGGCGACCGCGCCAACGGTTATTGGGACCCCGACTGCTTCCAGTACGGCGAGGTGCTGGGCGGCCTGACCTTTGACATGACCAAGGCCGAGCGGCTGCTCACCCGTGAAAGCACCATGAACCATTGCATGATGTTCTGCGGTGTCAATCTGGACGAGAACGGCAAGGCTGACCGCTGGAAGATCGAGAACAGCTGGGGCGATGCCTCCGGCCAGAAGGGCTACTACATCGGCAGCGAAAAATGGTTCAAGGCCAATGTCTACCAGATCACCGTCCGCAAGAGCCTGCTGAGCGATGCCCAGCGCGCCCTGTTGGATCAGGAGCCCCTGCCCATGAAGCTGTGGGACCCGCTGGCCTGAATTCAAATAGATGCTATAAAGAAATCCCCTCGTCATAGGCGGGGGGATTTCTTTGTTATGCGGATAATAGAGGGAGCTTTAATGTGAAGCAGCTGCCTTTGCCCACTTCGCTTTCCAATAGGATTTCTCCGTGGTGCAGGTGGGCAAGCTCCTGCGCAATGGTCAGTCCCAGACCGGTGGAGTCGTGCTTGGAAGAGGTGGTGGTGTGGAAATACCGATCAAATACAGCGGCCTGATCCTCCGGCGCAATGCCGCAGCCCGTGTCCCGGACGCTCACCAGAGCAGCACCGGCCTCCACCCGGCTGTTGACGGTGATGCTCCCTCCTGCAGGGGTGTAGTGAATGGCATTTGTCAACAGGTTCTGCAGGATCTGTTGCAGCCGGATCTGGTCGCCCCACACCGGCAGCTCCGGAGCCGGGGGAGCCTGAAGCACCACGCCCTTCTTCTCAGCCTCCTCCCGGCAGCTGTCACAGACCGCAGCGATGACCTCCCCCAGAGATACCCGGTCCTCGTTGAGCATCACCTGTTTCTGCTCCAGCTTTGCAGCCAGAAACAGATCCTCCGTCAGGCGGCGGAGAAAGGCCGTCCGCTGCTGTAAGGCGGGCAGCAGGGCCGGCAGGGCCTCCGGAGCAGCCTCCAGCGTATCCAGGCCACTGCTGACCGCAAACAGGGGACTGCGCAGGTCGTGGAAAATGTTCAGCATCATGCTTTTCCGGGCCTCGGTCTCCTCCGTCAGGGCCTTTGTCCGCTGAATGACCCGGGCATCCAGCTCCCGGGCCAGCTGTTCCGCCCGGTCAAATTGCAGGGCATACCGGCGGCAGACGTAGGCCATGCAGCCCAGAGTAAAAGGGGCATCGTAGATCCGGGCACACCGGAACAGGTAGAAAAACACGCTCTCCTGAAAAAACGGCACATGCATGCCCGGCAGGACCACCCATACCCGGAAGCCAATGGTGATGGCACAGGGAAACAGCATCAGCAGGGCAGCGTCGGAACCCCGGGCATACATTGCCATCAGTATGCCCAGACAGTAGCCCATGCCCAAAAGCAGCCCCACCGCCCGTACACGGCTGGGGGGAACCAGCGTCAGAACAAGATACCCCAGCGTCAGAAGCAGGGAATGGAGCCGCTGCCCGTGAGACACCGGCACAGCCCCTGTCAGGGCGGCGCACAGCAGAATACCTGCCAGAACCGTGACGGTAAAGAATCCCCGGCGGAAAAAGACGCTCCAGCCGGAACTTCCCACCGGAGCCAGAATGATCACCAGAGCCCAGAGGGTCAGCACCGTCAGATACAGCAGAAAATATCCCAGTTCCTTCTGAGGCTTGTATCGGTACAGGGCCAGCACCACCGCCCCCAGAGTGCAGAATACCGCAATGGCCATCCACTGCAGCACCGTGCGGAAGGTCAGGGCAGCCACTCCTTTTTCCGGGAACAGGGCAGCCCATGCCATCAATTGGGCTTCGGAGTCCATGCCGGGGACCCCAAAATCCGCCAGCGCCGGCAGCCGCTGGTTGAACCAGATCCCTGCCAATCCAATGGTCAGTGCCAGTGCCCCGGCAGCAGCCGGAAGCAGAAATCGCTTTTTTATCATAAAAAGACCCCCTGCAAAAACTTTGGAGAACCGGTTGAGAACAGCCCGGAAATACGGTATACTAGATAAAGATATTATAGCAAATTCACGCCGAAAAGGGGAGGGCAAACCGCATGATCCGCATTCTTCTGGTGGAAGATGATCCGGTGATCCGGGACACTACCAGCTATTTCTTAAAATGTCAGCAGAATTTTGAGGTGGTCTGCGCTGCCACCGGCGGCGAAGCGCTGAGCCACGCCCGGGAAAAGTTCGATGTGATCCTGATGGATATCCTTCTGCCGGATACCAACGGCATGGAACTGTGCCAGCGCCTGCGCAGCTGGTACCACTGCCCCATCATTTTTACTTCCTGTCTGGACGATACAGACACAGTGGTACGGGCGCTGGAATTGGGCGGCGATGATTTCCTGACCAAGCCCTACAACCACAAAGTTCTGCTGGCTCGCATCATGGCAAACATCCGCCGTGTCCAGATGGATGCCGCAGAGCCCAGCGTCAGCGGCTACCACTGTGCGGCCTTTACGCTGGATCCCAACAGCCATTGCGTGGAAAAGGATGGCCGGAGCATCCATCTGGCCGACATGGAGTACCGCATCCTGACCCTCTTCATCCGGCATCCCAACACTTTCTTTACCGCAAACGAGCTTTACCGGAAGATCTGGGGGAAGGAGAGCCTGGGGGATGTCCGCACTGTGCAGGTGCACATCCATAACCTCCGCAGTAAGATCGAGCCCGACCCTGCAAAGCCCATCTACCTCAAAAATGTCTGGGGCAAAGGTTATATTTTCCGCCCGGAAGGGGAGACGGAAGCCTGAAATGGTTTTGCTGTCTTAAATATCGTTAATCCTCAAAGCACCCACTTCTTAAGGAAACTTAAGCCGTGGGCGCTTTTTTCTGCTCTGATTTGACCGTTATTTATCAAACAAAGTGGGAAACGGGATTTTTCCAGTGAAGAAACGGTAAAGATGCTTAAGAATTCTTAAAAGACAACAGGCAGACTTTGTGTTAATTTATTATCGAACGAAGTCTGCGCCGTATTGTGGCGGTGCGTTTCGGATAAGAGGAAAATCGAAGAATAAGAACAGAAAAAGAGAAGAAAGGATCATCCAAGCATGAACAAGATCTCGCGTAAAGGCTTTCTGAAGATTGCCGCTGCCGCTGCCATGTCCGGTGTCACCGCCGGTGCACTGGCTGCCTGCAACGCTGCAAGCTCCTCCACCGCCGCTTCCTCCGGTGCAGCGGGCAGCTACACCCCCGGTACCTATACCGGCACTGCCGAGGGCATTTCCTCTACCGTCAAGGTCACCATGACCTTCTCTGACAGTGCTGTGACCGACGTTGTGGTCGATACCTCCGGCGAGACCGCTTCCTACGGCGCTGCTGCTGCCGAGGAGCTGAAGAACCAGCTGCTGAACGCCGGCTCTGACGAGATCGACGGCGTGTCCGGCTCCACCATCACCTCCGATGCCGTGAAGAAGGCCGCCAAGAGCTGCTTTGCACAGGCAAAGGGAGAGGCAACTGTAACTTCCGTTCAGCTGCCCACCGGTGACGAGACCGATTGGCTGGGCAAGGAGCCTGACATCGACGAGGCTGCCATCACCGAGACCGTGGACACCGATATCCTCATCGTGGGTGCCGGCAACGGCGGTATGTTCGCTGCTGCTTATGCCGCTGCCAAGGGTCTGAACTTCCGTGTCATCGAGCAGAACGGCAATGTGCAGGATACCCGTCACTGGGTGGGTGCCGTGGACGGCTTTGGCGCTCAGGAACAGGGCATCAAGATGGATCGTGCCAAGCTGCTGAGCGAGGTCTCCCGTTACGCCTCCGGCAAGTGTGATCAGCGCGTGGTCAAGACCTGGATCAACGAGTCTGCCGAGATGATCGAATTTGTCCGCTCCATCATGGAGGACAAGTACGGCGTGAAGATGATCTACACCTACGGTGACGAGGCCAAATGGCCTGCAGAAAACGCCGAGCACAACACCGATTATATGTACCCCGAGATCGAGTATACCTATGATCGCTCCAGTGGTGCCGCCCGGAACGAGCTGCTGCTTCAGTACATTCAGGAGCTGGGCTACGATGTGGACTTCAAGACCAGTCTGGCCAAGCTGGAAAAGAACAGCGATGGCCGCATTACCGGCATCATCGCCCAGAGCACCGAGGATGACCACTTCATCCGCTACAACGCCAACAAGGGTGTGCTGCTGGCCTGCGGCGGCTTCCCCGGCAACCCCTACATGATGGAGCAGCTGGACCCGCTGGGCACTTCCGTCACCACCGCATGCTCCTACTCTCCCTCCGATAAGGGCTACGGCATCCGGGCTGCAATGTGGGCCGGTGCCAATCTGGACAAGGAAGCCGCTCCCATGCTGTTTGACCGCGGCATCGTGGCCCCCGGCGTGGATGGCGGTTATGTGGACAGCGACACTGCCTTTGGCGGCAAGGCTTTCCCTGGTACCATCCGTCAGTACAACCCCGGCACCCAGCCCTTCCTGAAGGTGAACCGCAACGGCGAGCGCTTTGCCAACGAGAGCAGCCCCTACAATGACATCGTCTACGCCGCTGCTCACCAGCCGGGCCGTGTCTACGCTCAGATCTGCGATGCCAACATTCTGGAGGACGCAAAGCGTTTCCACACCATCGGCTGCTCTGCCCAGACCCGTAACGGCGGTGAGAAGTACATTCAGGGTAAGATGGACGAGGCAATCGAGGCCGGTGCATTGTTCAAGTGCGATACACTGGACGAGCTGGCTGACAAGATGGGCTTTACTGGCGCTGCCAAGGACACCTTCCTTGCTACCGTGGAGCGCTACAACGAGCTCTACGACAAGCAGAACGACGAGGACTTCGGCAAGCCCGCTTACCGCCTCAGCGCCATCCGCACCGCACCCTTCTACGGCTGCTGGCTGGGTGCCTCTCTGCTGACCACTGAGCAGGGCATTGCCATCAACGAAAAGGGTCAGGCTCTGGACAACGATAACAAGCCCATGCCCGGCCTGTATATCACCGGTGATATGTCCGGCAGCTTCTTTGCCAACAACTATCCCTGCCTGATGGCTGGTGTTGCCATGGGCCGCACCCTGACCTTCGCCATGAAGAGCATCAAGCAGATGGCCGGTCTGGAATGATGTCACTCCCCGGAAAATGAACTGAAAACTGTATAAAAATGCAGCGCCGCTGAAGCCCTGAAAAGCTTCGGCGGCGCTGTTTTACGTTTCCCTCTATACACAAAAAATGTCAGGCAGTCCTCAGCACACGGCGCGGCGGGGAGCGGCCAGAGGCTCGATCACCGGCGGGTGCATTCCTTCCCGGTAGTCCAGATCCCCCTGATCCATGCCGCGGAGCAGTACCTCGGCGGTGGCAATGTTGGTGGCAATGGGTACGCTGTGCATATCGCACAGGCGGAGCAGGTTCTGCTCGTTGGAGCTGCCGCTGTCGGCCCGGAGCGGGTCGCGGAAGAACAGCACCAGATCCACTTCATCGCAGGCAACACGGGCGGTGATCTGCTGGATGCCGCCCAGCTTTCCGGAGAGATAACAGTGAACTGGCAAGCCGGTAGCCTGGTTCAACATCCGGCCGGTGGTACCGGTGGCGATGACAGTGTTCCGGGACAGGATACCACTGTAGGCGGTGCAGAACTGAAGTGCAAGTTCTTTGCGGGAATCATGTGCAAGAATGGCAATTGTCATAATTCGCTCTCTCCTTTGTACTAGTGTCGTCATGCGGGCAGCTGTTTGAAATGGATTGCTGTTGTGGGAAGAACAGTTCCGGGCGCATTTCAAAACGCCCCGCTGAACTGATTCCCACACCTTCCAATATAGTTTTACCGCGGCGAAATATGGGTTGTCAAGGGGAAAATGAGAATTTTTGCCCTAATTTCGGCTAAAAGTATGACTTTATTTTTGTACAGAATGGAGAAATGAAAAATACATCGTGATACGAACGGAAAAATAATTTTCAAAATTTTGGGATGAAAGTGTTTCCGTAACAAAAACAGTCCATCCCTGCAAAACAAAAATACAGGCCGCTGTGGAAGGACAGCGGCCTGTAAGAGAAAAACGGAAAATTGCTTTCACATTTGAACGGTTCAGCGGATCTGGCCGCTGCCGTGGATGATGTACTTGTAGCTGCACAGCTCTTCCAGCCCCATAGGGCCCCGGGCGTGGAGCTTCTGGGTGGAAATGCCCATCTCGCATCCCAGCCCGAATTCCCCGCCATCCGTGAAGCGGGTAGAGCAGTTGACATAGACCGCCGCACTGTCCACCGCCGCCGTAAAGAGGGCGGCATGGGCCTCGTCCCGGGTCAGGATAGCTTCGCTGTGGCCGGTGGAGTGCGCGGCGATGTGGCCGACGGCCTCCTCCACGCTGTCCACGACCTTGACAGCCAGGATGTAGTCCAGGAACTCGGTGTCAAAATCCGCAGGGCCTGCAGGGGTGCCGGGGATGATGGCGGCGGCACGCGGGTCCAGCCGCAGCTCCACCGGGTGCAGCCCCTTTGCAGCGCGGTCAGGGCCCAGCCGCCGGGCCAGCTTGGGCAGGAACTCTGCCGCAATGTCACGGTGCACCAGGCACACCTCCTCCGCGTTGCAGACGCTGGGGCGGCTGGCCTTGGCGTTTTCGATGATGTCCAGCGCCTTATCCTGCTCGGCAGAAGCATCCACGAAGATGTGGCAGATGCCGGTACCGGTCTGGATGCAGGGGACTTTTGCGTTTTCCACACAGGCGCGGATGAGTCCGGCCCCGCCGCGCGGGATGAGCAGATCCACATAGCCCACCGCCGTCATCAGGGCGTTGGCCGAGGCGTGGGTGGTGTCCTCGATCAGGCAGACCGCTGTTTCGGGCAGGCCGTTTGTCCGCAGGCCCTCCCGCAGAGCCGTTACAATGGCGTTGGCACTGCGCCATGCCTCCCTGCCGCACCGCAGGATGCAGGCATTGCCGCTCTTGATGGCAAGGGCGGCGGCATCGCTGGTCACGTTGGGGCGGCTCTCGTAGATGATGGCGATCACGCCCATGGGCACGGCGGTCTTTTCGATGACCAGCCCGTTGGGGCGCTCCACCCGGCGCAGGACTCTGCCCACCGGGTCGGGCAGGTCAGCCACTTCCCGGATGCTCTTTGCCATGGTGTTGATGCGCTCCGGTGTCAGGGCCAGACGGTCCAGCATAACCTCCGAGATGTGCCCCCTGGCTGCTTCCAGATCGGCGGCATTGGCTTCCAGAATGGCCTGCTGGCGGGCAGGGGAGCAGAGCGCCTCCGCCATGCCCAGCAGGGCGGCGCGGCGCACCTCGCCCGAGGAAAGGCCCAGCGCGCTTCTGGCCGCGCGGGCGGCTTCCAGGATCTCCTGTGTCGTCATGGATCAGCCCTCCTTTCTGCCCGCAAAGCGGGTGCCTGCGGGTCTGCCGTCTGCAATGTCGTAGAGCAGCTCCGGGTGGGAACCGTTGGCGATCACCATGTCCGCGCCCTCTGCCGTTACCATCTGGGCGGCACGGAGCTTGGTGGACATGCCGCCGGTGCCCAATGCGGAGCCTGCCCCGTCTGCCAGCGCCAGCACCTCCGGAGTGATGTGCTCTACCAGCGGGATGAGCTTTGCGTCCGGGTGGGTGTGGGGGTTGGCGGTGTACAAGCCGTCGATGTCGCTCAACAGCACCAGCAGGTCGGCATGGATGCAGCAGGTGACGATGGCGGCCAGCGTGTCATTGTCGCCGATAGAGGTGATCTCATCAGTGGCAACGGTGTCGTTCTCGTTGATGATGGGCAGCGCACCCAGCTCTAGCAGCCGGGTCAGGGTGTTCTGGAAATTCAGCCGCCGTCCCTCGTGCTCCACATCCACGCCGGTGAGCAGGATCTGCGCCACGTTGTGGTTGTAGGCGGTGAACAGGCGGTCGTAGGTGTACATCAGCTCACACTGGCCCACAGCGGCGCAGGCTTGCTTGGTGGCCATATCACCGGGGCGGGAGGGCAGGGACAGCTTGCCCACTCCCATGCCGATGGCACCGGACGAGACGAGGATGACCTCGTGCCCTGCGTTCTTCAGGTCGCTCAGCACCTTGACCAGATCCTCTGTGTGGCGGATGTTCAGCCGCCCGGTGGAGTGTGCCAGCGTGGAGGTGCCCACTTTGACGACGATGCGCATAAACTTAACCCTTTCCCATTTCCTTTGTCTTGTCGTAGGCGGCGATCACCGCATCGGTCACCGCACCGCGGAAACCGTGCTCTTCCAGCACGCGCACGCCCTGAATGGTGCTGCCGCCGGGGCTGCACACCGCATCCTTGAGCTCACCGGGGTGTTTTCCGCTTTCCAGCA
>OHAC01002480.1_pt1 | contig 14602 bp, 8 predicted proteins | sample 1577051 | NCBI WGS metagenome assembly OHAC01 (sample SAMEA3541499, study PRJEB24748) | human gut metagenome | biome: human gut; feature: human-associated habitat; material: faeces | place: China | collected 2012 | reverse complement strand
CCAGGAAGCTTAATCCACGCTCCATACGCTGTTTGTAGCACTCAGCGGAAAGCATACGGTTTACGGAGAAATGCGGTCCGATATCGCGCAGAACTTCTACATAATTTAAGCCAAGCAGCCAGTCTGCATTGTTTACCATTAATGCTTTTCCATCGGAAAAATCAATAAAACGGGACATCTGTTTTTTGAAACACTCACAGTTGTGGTTGATGGTCTCTTTTGTCATCATCTGACGCATGTCAGTACGTCCGGACGGATCACCGATCATAGCTGTACCGCCGCCGATCAGGGCGATCGGTTTGTTGCCTGCCATCTGCAGTCTCTTCATCAGACACAGAGCCATGAAATGTCCTACATGAAGGCTGTCTGCTGTCGGGTCAAATCCGATGTAAAATGTTGCTTTTCCGTTATTGATTAATTCTTTGATCTCTTCTTCATCTGTAACCTGGGCGATCAGACCACGGGCTACTAACTCGTCATAAACTGTCATAATGTACTCTCCTTTTTATCCATGTTTAAAATAGTTTTCTTATACACTTTGTAATTATTCAAAAATCAGTCTCAGGCTTTTTATGTCTTATAATTACAAAACCCGCCCTCACGCACTGTACATGCATAAGGACGGGATAAAATCTCGTGTTACCACCTTAATTCACAGACCGCTCACACGATCCGCCTCACCAAGTATCTGACAATACTTCTGCAATATAACGGTTGCTCCCGGCACAGCCTACTGATCATCAAAACTTTTCTTCCATATTTCATGACTCAAAATATCTTTAAAAATCTATTTTTCCGTCCGGTTCTGATAACGTTCAATGCGCAGCTTGTGAATGTATTCGGTATCAGTTTTCCATGCGCCTCTCACCACCCGGCAGCTCTCTGTATGTTCCGCTCATACTTACTTCTTTCAGTCATTGCTGTTGCTGTTTGCAATTGTCTTCACATGTCCATTATTATAAAAGTTGTATTTGGAAATGTCAATGTAAAGTTTGCGTTTCCTACAGAGTTTCAGATACTTGCACGTTTATACACTTGTATACTTAAATGGTGGGATAGATAATGGTAGTCTGCCTAAGGACTCATCCACCTTCCCAAAACGGATGAAAAACCCCAGAGCTGCAACTCTGGGGTTTTTGTTCTTTCGCATCAATAGTGGATACGAATCATATCATTTTTGCCTATCGGCATTATAGCATATGTAGCTTTATAATGCAATATTACAACAACATAATCATTATAACAGCATGATCAGCGTTCCTGCCACGATCAGGCATAAGCCAACCACTGCTTTCTTCGTCAGACGCTCCCTGAACACGATATAGGAAAATGCGATTGATACCAAAATGCTCAACTTATCGATTGGAACAACCACGCTCGCCATTCCGTCATGTAATGCTCTGTAATAGCACAGCCAGGATCCGCCGGTTGCCAGACCCGATAAGCAGATAAATCCAAGCTCGTTTTTCGGAATTTCCCGGATTGTATGCTGTTTGCCTTTGACAAATACAAGCACCCATGCCATCACCAGGACAACGCAGGTTCTGATGGCACTTCCAAGGTTTGACTCCACACCTTCGATGCCGACTTTTCCAAGGATAGCGGTCAGGCTCGCAAACACGGTGGAAAGCAATGCATAGATCAACCAGGAACCTCCCTTGGGCTTCTCAGGCTCATCCACCGTCTCTTTTTTCTGAATCATCATAAACGTACCGATACCGATCAGAACCACTGCGATACCTTTCACCAGCGTGATCGGCTCTCCAAGGAAAATAAAAGCAAGTATGATCGTCAGAATCGTGCTTGATTTATCGATCGGCACAACTTTATTGACATCTCCTAGCTGCAATGCTTTGAAATAACACAGCCAGGATGCTCCGGTCGCAATTCCGGATAAAATTAAAAACATCCATGTCTTGCTGCTTAAGGAGCCGATTGTTCCGATGGATCCAGTGATCATCACCATGATCCAGGAAAAAATCAATACAACGATTGTTCGAATGGCAGTCGCCGCATCCGAATCCGTCTTTCGGATTCCGCATTTTGCAAGGATCGATGTCAATCCTGCAAAAACGGCAGAACCAAACGCAAATAAAATCCACATAACTTCATCCCCGCTTTCTGCAACTGTCGTATACAGTTACCTGTTTATTATACACCTGAATGAGTTATGTGGATTATAAAATTTATCTCAGCAGAAGAAGTTCTGAATCTGATGAATCCAGATGGCGCCGGACGTGTTCAGAGATAATTATAAAAAGCTAACATAAAAATTTTCCTAAACATTTTTATACATTTTAATCCTCTTCATGTTTTAAGGCTACCGACAGCAACTGCCGGTAGCCTTAATTATGTTCTTTGATTATACATCAGAATCCGTCATATGAATTGTAACGTTTATTTTACATTCAATAGTGTTATCTGGAAAAATCTACCATTCCGTTTACGACATGCCACAAACCGTATTCGTTCTGAGCCATTCCAGTATAATTGAAATCTACGGCTCCACCGGTAATCTTCCACCAGCCATATGCGTTTGCGGCAAGTCCGTTGTAGTTAAAGTCTACTTTTCCTCCGCGCAGATAGAACCAGCCGTACTCGTTTGCTTCTACACTGTTGCAGTTGAAATCTACGGCTCCGTTTACGATTCTCCACCAGCCATATGCATTCTGTGCAATTCCGGTATAGTCAAAATCTACTTTTCCTCCGCGGATGCAGAACCAACCATACTCATTTGCCTCCACGCTGTTACAGTTGAAATCTACAGCTCCGTTTACAACTCTCCACCAACCATATGCATTTGGTGCAATTCCTGTGTAGGAAGTGTCTACGACACCGTTTTTATAGTAGTACCAATTTCCGTTTTCATCCTGTGTCAGACCGTTTTTGGATGTGTCTACGGTCACTTTTGCGTCACCCGGTTTGATGGAAAGCAGATCTACACTGTATGTATTTAACGCATTGGATAATACTACGCTTCCGTCTTCGCTGACCGGTACTTTTACAGTATTGATCAAATCCAGGTTGTTGTCATTATCGATACGATACTGCTCTACTACAACATTTGCTGTGTCATATGGAACATCTGTAACAGTCAGATTGTAGCCTGCATTGTTTTCATAAGTAAGTACACGGGCAATCGGAAGTGACCAGTTTGCAACACCCGGGATGCAGAGTTTGTTATCTTTGATCATCGGGTTATGGGATTCGGAGTTTGCCAGCATCTGGGAAGTCGGAATCTCATAGTTGCTGATCAGGACATTGATCTGATCCTCTGTATCGTTGATACCTGCCATAACAGCCATACCATTTTTATCGCCGCCTGTTACAGCCAGACGGTTTTCTGTCTGGTTCATCTGACCCATTGCTTTGTAGCCATAACCAGTCTTTGTAATCGTTGCACTTCCGTCCTCATTTGTCTGGATCAGACGATTGTAGATATTGGCTTTCTCTACCGGTGTATCCTGCAGATACATCATCAAAGAGGCCAGATAAGATGCCTCTGCACTGTCAGCCATACTGAACGCATTCGGGTTGAATAATACAGTACCATACTCGGAAAGCATCATAGGTACATCACCGTATCCGTAATCTTCCAGAATGCTGTGAAGATGATATGCCCAGCGGGAATAATCATACGGGTCGCAGTTATTGGATGGATAGAAATGATATGCATAGAAATCCAACGGGCAGTCATTTTCTTTTACATATTTAATGAAGCTCTCTTCGATTCCGTCATCATCATTTAAAGTTGTCAGTGTCGGACCACCGATCGGAAGGGTTGGATCCAGTTTTTCTACTGCTTTGGATACACTGTTGTACATCTCATAATACTGGTTTGCTGTATTTGGCCAGAAATCCTGTAAATCCGGCTCGTTCCAGATTTCAAAATAATCCAGTGTATTGTAATATCCGTCGTCCCAGCCGAAATCGTAATGCATTACGATATGCTCTGCCATAGTAGTCAGATCCTGTAAGAACTGTGTCCACTCCTCGGTTCCTTCCTCCGGGAATTTATTGTCATCATTCTGGCTGGCACCAAAACGGAAATATACCTCTGAACCGGTTGCAAGAATATTGTCGATGACTTTATCCAGTTCTTCAAAATCATAGCTGGACGGATCATTCAGATCCACTTCTTCATCTGTATCAAAATATTTCGGTACCAGATTGTAAATGATTCCGCGGCCATCGCCCTGTGTGCCATCGATATCATGTGTACGCACCATATCTACACCAAGTTCGATATACGCTTTGGATTTTGCGCTTCCAGCTTCGCCCGGATCATAATGTGCGCCCTGGAAAGATTTAATCGTTCCGGTCTGATCATCCGCATTAACAGTAATGTTTCTGTAATGCTCTGTATTCTCTGTATAACCAGCCTGTGTAGAATAAATATTCATGATGTTTTTGCTGCTGTCATACTTTGTATAACCAAGTGTGCCAAGATCATCCGCTTTCACGCAAAGTTTATTGTCAATGGTGTAAAGTGTAACAGCTTTATCCGCAACTTTTCCTTTAATGGAACTCTCCTTTACACTACCGGTTCCCATGGTATTGCTCTCTGTGTTCGGGCTGAATGACTCATCAAAATAATATCCTTTTGTTCCACTTGTGATCGTAACAGATTTTTTGTTTTTCTCAACATTGAATCCATATGCGGAAAGGTCATCCACTACCACATAAACAGTGTCCTTCACTTCATATGCACGCACTTCATCACCATTGATGTAGCAACGATTCTGCTGAACATCATCAGCACTCTGTGCAAATGCTGTCATTGGTGCTGCTGCACCCAGACCAGTCAGCATCGCTGCGGTCAGTACCCATGCTGTAATCTTTTTTCGCAACATTTCATTCTCCTCCATTTCTTCAGTTTACCTAAACTTTTTACCATTTTTACCAACATACTTTTGTCCAAAAATATGCTTCGCAAACTGTACCCTCATTATACAAAACAGACCGTCACAGAACCGTCACTTTTCTTGACACAGTTTTACTAATTTTCTACAATAGACTTGGATTTTTGTATCTGCAAAAATGCAGGTTCCATACATTGATATCTAAATGACAGACACCTGTATAAAAATATTTTTTATATTGATAAAAACACTGAGGTAATTTATGAAACGAAAACTTACTTTTCTGATATCTGCTATTTGTTGTATCCTATTACTTAGCACCTTATCAATTTACTTTTTCCTGAACTGCAGACAAAATGCAATGGAGCAGGCATCAGACGGCATTTTTTCTTTTGAACGCTCTGATAATCCTTTTTATGCCGACTACGAACTGGCTGGGGAATGGGAATTTTATCCGGACAAATTGATTTTTTCGGCGAATCCTGATGGAAATGTTCCGGGAAATATAGAATCCACCAATCCTCTGACAATGTTTACCGACTGGTATCACAACCGCCTTTCTGTTGCTCAGTCAGAACAATATGCCAAAGCACTTACCTCTACTCTACCAAACCCGGATGCAGATAAAATATTTATTCCTTCGTCCTATGCACGGCCCTGGAAACGCCAGCGCATGGTAGGCACCTGTGCTTCCTACCGCACCATTATACAAGTAGACCGCTATATTGACATTGACGAAGATAAAATGGCTATCAGTCTGCCAGGTCTTCCCTCCGGCAACTACCGTGTCTACATCAACGGAAAACCTGGAAATGCTTTTATGGTATCACCATGGTCTTATCCTCTGTACCGCATCGACAACAGTTCGGTAATTGAAGTAGTCATTGAAGTGTCCAACACTTCTGAAATCCTGAATATCTGTCCACGCCTGACCAGCCTCGGCCTTACGATGACTTATTTTGATACATACAAAAACTGTTTTATCATCCTGTCATCCATTTTGTTCGCTACCTTTGCGATTTTACTGTTTACCATTTTCAGCATTGACCCCAGACGGTTCCGTGGATATTTTTTGACCGGTCTGCTCTTTACCGCTTACTTTTTCATCAACAACTGCTGGATCATCGGCTATATAGAACGCATCACCACTGTGATCCCTATGTTCCTGCTGACCTATATCTCACGGCTTCTGGTACTGGCATGCTGGGGACTCGCCATCCTGATCTCCCACCATACCGGTCCCCGCAGGTTTTCCCGAAAAATCTGCCGCATGTTTAGCGGGCTGATCCTTGGCGCTGCCCTCTGTTTTACGCTGGCACTGTTTCTCCCGGTTTCCGGTGTTTTCGTCGTAACCGGACATATCCTTCTGTGGATCCTCGGGATCAGTTGGCTGATCAAAACCTGGCAGGGACTAGATTCGCTCTCCATTGACGGATTTTTATTCCATCTGGGCTACCTGTACCTGCTGACCGGAATGTTCGCAAATTATATTTACAACTCTTTCGGTCTGCCCGGCAAGACATTGTTTCTGCTTCCGGTGTGCATCATCACCTTCGGCTTTCTGATCTTTACAGCAAGCAAACTCTATCAGAAACAGCTACTGATGCATACCCAGAACCTGCTGACCCTGGAAAAAGAAGCTTCCCGCATCCAGACCGCCATGCTTTCCAGCCAGATCCAGCCGCATTTTCTGTACAACACACTGACAACAATTCAAGAAATGTGCTATACGGATCCGGAGCAGGCCGCAGATCTTATCGTTCATTTTTCAAGGTATCTGCGCACCAATATTGATTTTATGGATTACACGGACCTGATTCCTTTTGAAAAAGAACTGGAACATATCGAAAATTATCTTTATATCCAGAATACCCGGTTTGGCAATGCACTGGTATTTGAAAAAGATATCACCGTGACAGAGTTTCAGATTCCACCACTCTCCGTCCAGCCGTTGATTGAAAATGCCATAAAATACGGCATCCGCAAAAATGGCAATCACGGCACAATCCGTCTGGAGACAAAACAAACTGCGGAAGGCATTTGTATTCTGGTAAAAAACAGCGGTCCCGGTTTTGATGCACGGAAGATCAATCCCCATCACAGTATCCAGAACATCCGCTCCCGTATGGATTATCTGCTGCATGGAACACTGATGATTCACTCGCAGGAGGGCGTAGAGGGAACTGTCATGGAACTGTTGCTTCCCTATCAGAATCAAACATAAGATACCCGGTATTTTCCCGAAATCTTTTCAATCAAATGAAATGCAGATGAGACCTGGTGCATGATTCCGTTCAGCACAAGGTGATCTATTTTTCTCAGTATCACTGCATATCCTGTATGTTGGAGGTTTTTCATATGAATTATGTACTTGTAGACGATGAAGAAAGAGCATTAAATCTGCTAAGGATCATGCTCACCCGATTTGATGGATTTTCAAAAGAAAATAGTCATATTTATACCTTTACTCAGCCTGTCGAAGCACTAGATTTTATCCGCAGGACACTTGTAGACGTTGTGTTTCTCGACATCGAAATGCCGGTGTTAAACGGCATCGCTCTGGGAAAACAAATCAGTGAGGAACTGCCTGCTCCACCGGAAATCATTTATGTAACAGCATTTCCGGAATATTCACTGGATGCCTGGGATATCGGTGCCTTTGGCTACATCCTGAAACCATATGACCCGAAGCAGATCAGTGCGGTATTAAACAGAGTCCTGAAATACCATGCCGCCGCGGCTGAATCTGTTGCATCTGATGCATCTGTTGAGGAAAAGACCGGTTTTGACACAGAAAATTATGGCCATACCCCTCCAGATGCGGCAGCTGAAAAGAGGAATCCACAAACGCATCCCGGCAATCTCCCGCATATCCGCTGCTTCCCGGATTTTGAACTGTTTATAAACGAAACCCCTGTTTCCTTCAAGAGCAGAAAATCAAAAGAACTTCTTGCTCTTCTCGTTCATTATGAAGGAAACTGGGTTCCGATTGATAAAATCACATTCTGTCTGTTGGAAAACTGCGAGGAACATTCCTCCAAAAACTACAGCCGCACGATCCTCTACCGGCTGAAGCAGGCGCTTGCACCTTATCATCTGGAACAAATCGTGGAATCCGCCTACGGAAAAATACGTGTACATACCGAACAGTTCACCTGTGATTATTATGATTATCTCCAGGGACAAACGGAACTGTTTCAGGGCGATTATATGGGGGAATACCCCTGGGCGGAAACGACCCGTGCCGCCATGTGGACGAAGATGGTTAAATGAAATAATTGTTTTACAAGAAAGTGTACTCTTGCGCATTTACGCGCTTACTATTACGAATAGCACATCTTCCTGCAAATTTATCAATACTTTTCACCAGACAACGCTTCTTGAAAAATGAAATCCCATAACACAACACCTCATCATAATCATCCTCAAATTCTTTCGCATACATCCGATCATCAATCTGAGCAAGTGCTGATTCACAATCTGATATTAAATCTGCCAGTGCATCTGACTTTTTAACTTCAAACACTGCCACGCGCCCATTGACAATATCGCTGACTACGATATCACTGCGCCCTTCCCCATGTTCCTTATTGGATTCCACCGAATACCCTGCTCCTGCAAAAATACCGGCAAGAAACGCATGATAAAAATCCTCTTTATAGTCGTGATAACTGATTGTTTTTCGCAACAGTTTATTCATTTCCTGTGTCAGCAATTCGCAGTCATTTTTCCATACAGCATCGAATAAAATCTGTCGGCTCCATGTTTTTGCACTGTCGCTGAACCATTTCATTACCGTAGTTTCAAAAATTTCCTGAATCTCTGCATTTGGAATCGCCAGTGCCGATAATCCATCCGGTACAGAAGTTGACAAATCTTCTTCTCGTACCGTTGTCAGATAACCGGTCAGATACAAAATACTCCACAGATTTTCCTCTGAAGAATGCAGATAATCATATGTCAGACTCTCATCAATCTGCTCTACGATATAGCCTCCTGCAAGCAGTGTCTCCAATTTTTTTGTAATACTGCTTCCTGCATAATCAATAAAGGAACGGATGATTGCATTATCACTTGTGTTTTTCCAATAGCTATCCGGTTTTGCTTCCGGATTACGCTGCAGATCACACAGATAATTCATCAGATCCCACGGGCAATAAACATCCACATTTCCAAAATGATATCCATCATACCAGTATTTTACACTTTCCGCATGTTTTCCTGCATCTGCATCTTCTAAGATTTGATCTACCTCTGCCTGTGTAAATCCAAAAAATTCATTATAGCGGGAATCCGTAATACTGTCTGTCACAAAATTATTCGTCCCGGTAAAAACACTTTCTTTCGCAATCCGCAGACATCCTGTCACAACAGAAAACTGTAATGACGTATTATCTTTTAACGCCGTACTCATAATACCTTTCATTACATCCAGCATCTGATTGTAGTACCCATTACTGCTTGCCTTTGCGATTGGCACATCGTATTCATCCAACAGCAAAATCACCTTCTTCTGATGATAAATCTGCAACATTCGCATCAGCGTGCGAAGTGCCTGAAAAACCTGTGCTTTTTCTGCTTTTCCCGCTTTCAGATCAAGAAAAATCTGTCTGTCATCCGGATCAATTTTGTCATATTCAAGCAGATATGTGTAATTTTTATACAAATTGGAAATCTGAACAACCAATCGTTCATAGGCATCTTCAAAATTCAATCCATCAATATCTTTTAAAGATAAAAATACTACCGGCCACTGATTCATCCATTCTTTGCATAAATCTGTTTCTTTTGAAATTTCAAGACCATCAAACAGATCCTGGCTGTTTTCTCTTATATCAAAATAAGTCGCCAACATACTCATTGCCATGGTTTTTCCAAAGCGACGCGGTCTGGTGATCAATGTAACTTTGGTCGCTGTTGTCTTCAGTAATTCTTTGATCAAAAAGGTTTTATCTACATAGTAATAACCATTTTTGCAAATCTCTTTAAAATCAGAAATTCCAACCGGAATATTTATTTCCTTCATCTCAACAGCCTCCTGTTTCACAGTGTATAACAACCAATAAATTCCGTCTCTTACTCAATATGATTATCATACCATGAAGCAGTCATTCAGTCAAAATAATCGCCCCATCCTTCATCGTCATAGGCATAATCATCATCGTAGTCGTAATAATCCCAGTCATCATCGTCATAATAGTCACCCGGATCTGACCATGGATCATAGTCATCATAATAGCCGTCATCGTAATAATCATAGAAACCATCATCATCGATATAACCGGAATCTCCGTATCCGATAAAATGATTCTCATATCCGTCCCAGTACCAGACATCACCGTCGCTGTCATACCAGTAATATGAGACTCCGTCATCACTGGCGCTGTCAGATTTCTTTGCATCCTGTGGCGGTGCCTGCGGTACTTCCTTCGGTGCGGTACTCCATCCTGCAGTATAGGCACAGGTAGTCAGCATATTGTTTGCAATATCCACATAGTTCTGAAGCCGGCTTTCCGGTGCGATTACCATGATCACCATGGCATATCCTGTCGGTCCATAGTAACGGACTTCCATATTTGCCCGCAGCGGAACAGATGATCCATCCCCGAAAATACCACTGCTCATCCACATGGAACCAACAATACTGTAATGATCACCACCGTCGATACAGTTGGCGCCAATAAACTGCGTCATATTTGCACCATACATATTCTGAAGTAACGTCTGCATCATATTTTCCAGATATGGCTGTGCGGATGCCAGTCCTTTGGTCATGTTGTCGTCATAGCCTGCGATCGGCTGAAAACCGATCATAATATTCGTATAGTAATCGTCCGTTCCATTTTTCACCAGTGCATCAAATCCCAGAGAGTCTGTATAAGACACATACGGATAAGCATTCATCTGTGCCGGATAATTGATGGTCACATTTCCAAAATTTCCCGGAAATGCAATGGTCTGATTCAGGGCATCTGCTGCTGTCGGCAAAAATACCAACCCTTCGCTGGCCACCAGCGTATTGCCTCCTCCATCCACCAGTCCGGTATCCGTCACTGCCAGTGTAGATACAAAGGATCCGTCTGCCCGGCTCAGGTTCAGACCGTTCTCGTCCGTGGTGATCACACCGCTATCCAGCTGATTACCGTAAAAATCTGTGGTCGCCCACTGGTACTGGTCATTGATGGTCACATAAGTCGGTGTGCCTTCATAGCGCCAAAATCCTATATAAGAAGACAGGATCTCCGCATCCTGCGTCGATACTGACTTGTTTCCACATCCTCCGACCAGACAGATACTGAGTAGCGTCAGTAGCAATACCGCCAGCAGTCTCTTTCTCTGTAAGAATGTTTTTCCACGAAATACATTTTTTGTCCCTGTTACTCTTTCTGCATTTTTCATCATAACTCCTCCTCTTCCTCTGATTCCTGTTCAAACCGAACGCAGGCGGAACTTTCCCTGCCAAGATAGAGGGTATCCACCCACATTAATTCATCCAGGAAATCGGTAAACCATCGAAGTTCACTCTGATACCTCCGACGCAATTCCTCCACTTCTATTTTTCCTCTGCTCAGTGAAAAAAACGGCTGCTCCGTCTGTATCGCAATGTGCAGCTGTCCTTTTTTCAGAAAACTCATATAGATTTTTCCACCATATCCGGATGACATTGCTACAATACAGTCCACAATATGCGGTGTCAGAATATCCCCGACATTCTGTTCTTCTTCCGGTTGAATAATAAACTTTTTATTGAATTCCTCATTGTCTGTTTTTACCACAGAACCGGAAAAAAGTCGTTTGATCCCGGTGCGTGCTACGACCCGCAGTTCCGTGGAAAGCTCATGACCAAAATCGCAGACCAGCCACTGTCCTTTGAACGCTTCCCCTTTGACGGTCTCCCACATTCCGGCATCGTCGTTATAATAATCATTTTCCTGAATCAGTGTCACACCGCTCATTTCAATGTGCATTCCCTTATAAACGGCTTTGACATCATGACTGCCTTCCACGGTGTGAAATTCTACCGGCAGCACTGCCGCATCCATGACACTTCCGGAAATATGTCCCGTCGGCTGATAATCCACCTCTTCAAACACGCTTTCCAGTAACCCCCGCACCAGTTGATCCCCGATCTGCTGTTTCATGGATTTCTCATGACTGTTCATCACCAGTGCTCCAATCAGACAGAGTATTACCCCGAAAATCGCCACAGAGATCAAAGTAGTCATCAGCCCGGCCACCACCAGAATAACCCCTGCTATGCTCAGTGCTTTCGCACCACCGCCTGCTGCACGTTTGTTTTTCAGTTCTGACGCAAGCTGCTCATCAGAATATACTTTTGCGTTTCGCTCTTCCATAACCTCTCCCTCCATTTAATTTACATTTGCCAAGCACGATTACAAAGTAATAACTTTTTCTCGTGCAAGTGCACATCAAAAAATCCATCGCACATTTACTTTGTAGTAATACTGTACGATGGATTATTCCAAAATGATATTAACGAAAGGTTAGTAATTCAATCCTGATTGGTCACTCTGCTGTCAGCAATTCGATCAGCTGTCTGCGTTTTGTCCGGACATCTCCACTGATCTGCAGTTTGGCGTAAATCCGGTTGATGTACTGTTTTATGGTTCCTTCAGACAAAAACAGTTTCTCTGCAATCTCCCGGTTACTGAGCCGCTCTGCCAACAATTCGATGATCCGCTGTTCCTGCTCTGTCAGCCCGGCAGCGATTTTCGGAAACATATGCGTTTTCCGGAGCGCACCACATCGTTTCTGACAGTTTTTCCCCAGTTCTGTAACCTTTATCAAAAATACATGCTCTGCCGCATCCGCTGTCTGTATTTCCCGTTGCAGAAGTTCTTCCAGATATTCATAATTTTCCACAAATGGAAGATAAAACTGATCCGGCAAAGCAATTTGAAGGGCGCGTTTCAAACAGTTTCTGGCCTCCGTGCGTTTTCCCAGACATTCATACGCAGCTGCTGTCTGGATCTGTACATGCAATGCCACCAGTGCGTAATGCATCGTTTCACATACTGCCAAGATCCCTTCGCTTCTGCCGATAACTTTTGCATACTCCTGCTGCGCCAGATAAACCTGATTCTCAATCAGTTCCATCATTGGTTTTCCCGGTGCCAGGAAATTTACCGTGGACAGCTGATGTTCCCGAAACAGCACCGGTATCTGTGTGATTTGTCCGGACAGTGCATAATAATATGCACAGGCACTGTCAAACAGTGTCACCCATGTGATGTTGTGTCTGCGCAGCAGTTCCTTCCGCCGTTCCGCGATCGTGTAACTGAGACTTAATTCCGTACACAACGCCAGACGAAGCGCCAGGAAATCACAGCAGAGTACCATATTTTCCTGTCCGTTTTCCGCAATGTGCACATAAGTATTTTCCAGGCAGATCTGTGCATCCACAAAGCGACCCTGCAGAAATTCCGCCTCTGCATTCATAATGCGCTCCGCACCCTGCCCGTGCCCATTGGTAATCCGGTAATAGTGCGGCATACAGTCATTCATCTCCACCAGTTCTTTCTCCAGGTCTCCCGGTGTCCGGTGAAACATCATCAATACAGACGGTGAGCCAAACGTCCACCCTCCCTCGTTGCGGATACTGATCGCCGGCCGCGACATCCTGGCACTTGCGCTGCGGTGAAACTGACTCATTTTTGTGATATCGTTATACATCAGGAAACTCATGATCAGGTCACATTCGCCCAATAGATTGCCTCGCTCCTGTGCAGTCATCTCCGGCTGTTCTGCAATGGCTGCCATCAGCAATTCTTTCAGTTTCATCATCGTTGGAATCTGTCGCCAGGTAAACATCCGGCGCATCAGCACCAGCAGCGCCAGCGGATGCTGCTTCAACACCGGTTCCGGACACTGTTCCAGAAATTCTGACACCTCTGCCGGTTTCATGGAGGCCAGCAAAATTCCAGCATCATTCTGGATTACCCGGAGAATTGCATCATAATCCCGGTTTTTCCGGTAAAACTTCAACGCATGCAGATACAAGTGCTCTGCCTCATACCATGCTCCGTAACGGTTACGGTAGCGCCTCTGTTTTCCTTTCTCCAATGTCGCAAATGCGCGTTCTGTACACTCCTTCATCATATGATGAAACCGGAAACTGCGGTTATCCGGCAGACGGGTCACAAAAGCATTCTGCTCCGTCAGTGTCACCAGAATTTCCTCCGCACCTGCCAACCCGGTAATCCGGCGGGCCATCTCCAGCGTAAACTCATCCGCCAGCCCCATAACCGTTAGAAACTCCCGGTATTCTTCCGGCAGCGGATCGATCATGGCAGTTGCAAACATTTCATAAATATCTGATTTCCGATCCGGTAGCTGTCCGTATTTTGAAAAAGCGCACAGATTCAGATACACCGCGGAAAACCATCCCTCACTGGTGTGCAGCAACCTGTCGATCTGCTGTTCACTCAGTTCCATGCCGCACCGATGGGTGTACACCGACAGTTCTGTATGATTCAGACAGAGGTTCTCCATTTCAATCTGACATAGTTTTCCACCCAGACGCAGCACTGCTTCCCCTGACAGCAGCCGTCCCCTGCTGGCTGTGATGAGATGCACATTCTCCGGCAGACGATTTGCCAGATCACACAGGAAATCTGCCACCCGCGCATCCGTCAGCAGATGAAAATCATCAATGAAAATATAATACACGGAACTTCCCCTCAGTGCATAACAGATAGTATCTATGAGGAATCCCGCAG
>OHAC01002474.1_pt1 | contig 14634 bp, 24 predicted proteins | sample 1577051 | NCBI WGS metagenome assembly OHAC01 (sample SAMEA3541499, study PRJEB24748) | human gut metagenome | biome: human gut; feature: human-associated habitat; material: faeces | place: China | collected 2012 | reverse complement strand
TACGAGAAAAAAATCTCGAAAAAGTATTGACAAAAAGAAAATATTCTCGTATAGTTAGGAGTGTAAAGAGAAAACATTCTCGTAAAACTTAAACCAGTAGTTAAACGCCAATTTAAAAGACTGGATATAAGAGAATATATTCATATTGTCTATTTGTATAATAGAATATTTTCTCACAAATGTCAATAAGATAATGAGAATATTTTCTACTATAAGTCACAAACTGGGAGGTGGTGAAAGGTGCTATTTGATAATGTGAAGAAACTTTGCGAGGAAAGAAAAATTTCTGTATGGAGATTAGAAAAGGATCTTGGATTTTCAAATCGAAGTATTAGCAAATGGAATGAATCAGATCCAGGGATCCGCAAGGTTCAGAAAGTTGCTGATTATTTAGGAGTACCTATTGAGAAGCTGCTGGAATAGGACGAGAGGGGGGAGAGGGATGCGTTTTTATGAATTAGATTGCTTGGAACATATCGGTTTTGATTTTTATTGCGATATCGCAAATAACATTGTCGAGGCTAGGAAAGACATGGGATTAACTCAGAAAGAACTTGCAAAACAGGCCGGCATTAAGGAACATCGTTTGGTGGGAATCGAGAACGTAAAGATCAGAACTGATCTGGATGATCTGGAAAAGCTTGCGAAAGTTCTTGAAAGGACGGTTGACTGGTTGATCGATGCTGAATTCGATTGTAATGGCAACGAATGTCTGTATTTGATTTGGCCTGATTCTTTACCAGATTTAAAGCTTTATGAAAGAGCCACGAGCAAAAGAATGGCATTTTTATTATATGACAAAAGAATTAAAGAAAGCCGTGTCGCATATTCCAGTGGCCGTGAAAGATTTTGGGTGCAGTTAGTGGGTATTCCAGTTTCCGAAAAAGAAATTCAGAACAAATTCAAGAAACGGACTACAGAAGATTTACCGCTTGAGCCGGATTTACCAGAGTAAGAGAGGTGAGAAGAATGGATTTATCAAAAGTAAAGACTTCTGAGCTGGTTGCAGAATTAGAGACCAGAGAGGGCGTAAAAATGATCATTGTAGATTCTTATCAGAAAGGAGAGGTTTCTGTAGAAGGCCCTGCTGTGATTTTGGTTGTTATAGATTGATGAACTATCTGTTCGCAACAGAGGGCGATTTAGACCATGACTGAGTAGTAACCGTACATACCAGCACCTGCATAACTTACAGAGAGGTGGTTGAAATGAAAGAAATCAAAGTGATTAATGCGTTGGATATTGGCGGGAAAGAAACTCCGTTTTCTGAATTGACCGCGGAACGCTATAAGCAAGTAGTGGAAAAGATCCAGGATACAGTGATGAATTTCGCTGGATACAGAAGAAAGACCGCCTGATGGCGGTTGTGATGGACAAGTCAGGAGAGGAGGCAGAGTATGAAACTGAAAGATTTGCTGAAAAGTTTTGGTGGCGGTGTCCGTGTGTTAGTGTACGATGATTCCAAGGATTACTGCAAAGAAGCTGCTTACGATTATTATGATCTGCCTAAATGGGCAAGATCAAAAGCTGGACTGCAGGAGTTTCTTTCTGATGACAATCCAAACCATTACAGATTGACATGCATCACGTTGGAAGAATGGTGGCCAGATGTTAAAGACCACAAAGTTGAGAGCTGGGGAATTGAGATCAATGGACATGGGGATCCGGCAGTGTGGGTCTGCCTGGAGTGTACAATTGGTGGGAGGAAAATGTAGATGAGAATCTTAAGAGTGATCCCCTGGGACAAGCTCCGGAAGGAGTACCACCAGGATCGGTTGAGAAAGCAGGCGTGGCTCCAGGCAATCAAGGAGGTTATCAAGGCGGTGCTTCTGGGTGTGGTGGTTGGAGCACCGATCGGGGCCATGCTGGCAGTGTGGAGGGCATTATGGATCTTGTAAAGTTTACGAACTGGTTAGTACCGAGAGTGATAGGCGCTGGTGGTGTGCTGCTGATGGTGATGGCAGTATCACAGATCTTTTAAGGAGGTGGGGCCTATGAAAAGCAAATACCTGTGCTGGGTGTGGATGTAAGACCTGGTGCTGGGAGCGGGACCGGGACTACCGGTGCCGGAGCTATAAAAAATGGACCCGTCAGCGGCAACTGAACGAGTCCGGAAACAATGAATATGTTCAACCTCAGTATAGAGGAAGATTGGAGGAAAATCAAGATGGTAAAGGTAACAGTTGAGGAAAAATATATTTACCTGTTAGAGAAAGTAACTGAGGTGTTAAAAAAGACAGTTCTGGAAGAGAGGAAAATGAAATGAGAACTGATGCTTTTATCCCAGAAAATGCTAACGAGGAGACCCTGATGCTTCAGGGACGGATCAATGCCCTGGCTGCGGTGCTGGCCTATACCAAGGGTGAGGCAATCAGTAAGGAACTGGTGAAAGCGATTGTCGGGATTGAACCGGAGGAGGATGTGTAGCGATGTATGGATATGTCTGTAAGCACTGTGGAGCCAGGCTGGATCCTGGAGAAAAGTGCGACTGTGAGGAGGAGAAACGGTGGTTACCAGAACTGTATTCCAGAGTCGGGAAGAATGGCTGGAAGGAAGAAAAGGACACATCGGCGGTTCGGATGCGAGCGTGTGCGTCGGCATGAATCCCTATAAGGATAATATCCAGTTATGGGAGGAGAAGACGGGCCTGGTAATCCCGGAGGATATTTCCGATAAATCTTATGTGAAATATGGAACAGAGGCGGAGCAGCATATCCGCGCTCTGTTCGCTCTGGATTTCCCACAGTATCAGGTGCTGTATGAAGAGAACAACATGTTCCTTAATTCTGATTACCCATGGATGCATGCGTCCCTGGATGGGGAGCTGATCGATGGGAATGGTCGGCATGGGATACTGGAGATTAAGACCACCAATATCCTTCAGAGCATGCAACGGGAGAAGTGGCATGACCGGATCCCGGACAATTATTACTGCCAGATCCTGCATTACCTGGCAGTGACGGAGTATGAGTTCGCGGTATTGAAGGCTAGGCTGAAAAGCGAGTGGAAAGGTGAACTGATCATCAAGGAAAAGCACTATTTCATTGAGAGAAGCGAAGTAGAAGAAGATATCAAAATGCTGGTGGAGGCGGAGAGAAGGTTTTGGGAATGTGTAGAGAGCGGACACAGGCCGGATCTGATCCTTCCGGCAATTTAAAAATGAAGGAGAAAAAGTATGGAACTGAAAATCTACAGCCCGCAGGACGCGGGATTTATCCAGCGGATCGACTGGAACTTTGAGGAGCTGAAAGCGGAGATCACTGCGGCCGCGCAGGAGTATGAAACTTCTGTTTACACGGATGACACGATCAAGGCGGCAAAGGCTGACCGGGCAAAGTTAAATAAGTTTGTGGATGCCCTGGAGGGAAAACGAACCGAGATCCGTAAGAAACTTCTGGAACCGGATGAACTCTTTGGACAGCAGGTAAAGGAACTGACCGGGATCGTCCAGAGGGCGATCAAGAACATCGATGGCCAGGTAAAAGACTACGAGGAGCGCCAGCGGAAGGAAAAACTGGACAAGGTCCGGGAGTTTTATGAGGAGAATATCCAGGATCTGGCGGAATATCTTCCCTGGGAGCGAGTGATGAAACCAGAATATGGCAATGCCTCCAAGACGATGAAATCCATCAAGGAAGAGATCATGGCGCTGATCCAGAAGGTGGCTGAGGGACTGGCAATCTTAAATGAGGTGGACAGCCTTTATGCCAGAGATATGAAGGAGGTCTTTTTAAAGACCTATGATATCGGCACCGCCATGGCGGAGAGAAATCGCCTGGAAGCCGCGGAGCAGAAGCGGAAAGAATACGAAGCCGAGATGGCCAGAAGAAAAGCGGAACAGGAAGCCAGAAGAAAGGCAGCGACCCAGGCGGTGGCAGCTGCCGGAAGAGAAATGGAGGAGAAGGAACTGGCACCAGCGCCGAAAGAAGCGATTGAGACGGTGCAGGATCCAGTCTATGTATTGGATTTCCGTGTCCATGCAACGGAAAAGCAGTTGGATGATCTGAAATACTTTTTAAGAAGCAACGGCATCCGGTTTGAGCCGGTACCGAAACAGTAGAAGGAGGAGTAAAAAGATGGCAGTAGGAAACAGTTTAGCACCAAAAGCGCAGCAGAAACCAGAAAAGGTGGAGTTTGAAGTAGCAGGAGAGAAGGTCGTGCTGACCCCGCAGACGGTCCGTGATTATCTGGTGAGTGGAGACAAGGAACGGGTGACCATGCAGGAGATTGTGATGTTTATCAATCTCTGCAGGTACGCTGGACTGAACCCGTGGTTAAAGGAAGCATACTGTATCAAGTACGGAAATGAGCCAGCGACCATGGTGGTCGGTAAGGAAGCATTCATGAAGCGGGCGGAGAGTGCGCCGGGGTATGACGGCATTGATGCAGGAATTATTGTGACTACTGGAGATGCGATTACATACCGGAAAGGAACACTGAAGCTTCCTGGGGAAGAGATCCTTGGCGGTTACGCGGAGGTCTACCGGAAAGACCGTTCCCATCCGTATCGCATTGAGGTGTCTTTCGAGGAGTATGCAGGCAGGAAGAAGGACGGCAGCTTAAACAGCCAGTGGTCCAAGAAGCCAGCCACCATGATCCGTAAGGTGGCGCTGGTGCAGGCACTCCGTGAAGCGTTTCCAGATAATTTTTCCGGCTTATACAGTGAGGAAGAAGTGGAGAATGGGGACGGCGTGTTTGAACCGCCTGTGATCCCAGCGGAGACCAGACCGGAGATTCCACAGCAGAATCCGACCGTGGCAGACGTCACAGGCCAGATGCAGGGGGCCGTGGATCCGACGGCATCATTTTTTAACTAAAAATAACTTGAGGAAAGGAGGCACACTCCATGGCGAAGAAAAGAATCAGCATGGATGATATGTGCGGTGGCGCGCTGCTCCAGCGGTTCAACATGGAAATGGCGAAGATTGGCCGGAACATCATGGACCCGAATACCGATCCAAGGAAGCCGAGAAAGCTGACCATTTCTCTGACATTCAAAGCGGATGAGAGCCGGAAATCGTTGACCACCAGCATCAGCACAAGCAGTTCCCTTGCACCGCTGGAGCCGATCAGCACGATCATGCTGGCCGGACAGGACATCCGGACCGGAGCAATCAACATCCAGGAACTGGATAATTACAACAATTCCCTGCAGGTGGCAGGGGAGAGGACCACGGTGCAGGCGGAAGAAATCCGGCCAGAAACAGCGCAGGCATTTGACCCGGAAACCGGGGAGATCTATGGGAAACCGATTGATTTGAGAGCAGCACAGTAAAGGAGAAGTTATATGTTAGAAGGATTAAGAGAAGCATTGAATTATGTGGTGGATTTAGGAAAAAAGGCAGAGGAGCCGAAGGTGTTGGAAATCTGCGGAAAGACCTATGCAACCAGGGAACTGGTCCGCTATGGGAAATGTGATAAGGCAAGTGCTATTGAAGCCCATACCCTGTCGGCATTAGTGGAGTATATTGAGCGGTGCGGTGAGGAATTCCAGGCTAATATGTTGATTCATGTGGTAAGCCCGAAAGAGGTCCGGTTGATCTCGACACTGGATGAAAACCGGACAAGAGAGACTTTGTTTATCAGTAGAGCGGAGGTATCTGAGTTTGGCTTTGATATATGGTATGACCAGGAGCGTTTCATGATCGAACTGCAGGCCAATTTCCTGATGAATAATGATCTGGCGGCGGTTATGAAGATGGCCGGAAATATCGATAAGAATAACAGTACCAATTTCACCGATGATGGTGTGACCCAGGTGGCTACCATCAACGTGGGTGTGGCTGTGAAGGCGGATGCCCTGGTGCCGAATCCGGTGGAACTGATCCCGTTCCGTACCTTCCAGGAAGTAGAGCAGCCAGCAAGTAAGTTTGTATTTCGTGTTGGTAATCAGGAAGTACCGACATTCAAACTGGTCGAGGCAGAAAATAGCATTTGGAAGAATCAGGCGATCGAGAATGTAAAGAGATTTCTTCGGGATGCACTTCTGGAAGAATTCAGAAGAACCATTCCGATCATCGGATAATGAAGATCCTTTTGGCAGGATGATGTGTCACAACATTGAATGCCATGGAATATAACCTTTTGGGGACCGGTGAACCTGACTGTCTGCCGGTCCCAACCAAGTGAAAGTAAGGCGGTGATGACCATGCCAAGGCCCCAGAAGCGCGGGCTTGATTACTTTCCGTTAGACACAGATTTTTTCTCAGACAATAAGATCCGGATACTGAAAGCCCGTTATGGGGTAAATGGGATCATGGTTTATATTTATCTGCTTTGTGAGATCTACAAAAACGGCTACTACTTAATCTGGGACAGTGACCAGAAGTATATCATGGCCGATGAACTGAATCTCACGGATGGGTTCATAGAGCAGGTGCTGGCATTCTTACTTGAACGGTCACTGCTGGAGAGCAAACTTTTCCTGTCGGACACTGTCCTCACCTCACCCGGAATACAGAGGAGGTTTCAGCTTGCCGTGAAAGAGCGGGCAAAGAAAACTCCGGTTAAAGTAGAGGGTTTCTGGCTTTTGGATGAAGAAACGACGGAACCCTTTATTCAAGTGCAGCTTCAAGCAGGTAATTCCGTGAAAAATGAAGATATTTCCCGGAAAAACGTGGATAGTTCACAGGAAAAATCCCTAAAGGAAAGTAAAGAAAAGAAAAGTAAAGGAAAGCAAAGTAAAGAAGGGAAAAGCGCTGCGGCCAAGCCGCCCGAACCAGACCGGCTGATCGCTGAGTGTGGCTTCTCCCTGGATCTGGAAGAGGCGGTGAAGGACTGGGTGACCTATAAAGCGGAGAAACGCCAGGCTTATAAGGAAACTGGTTTTAAGAACCTGCTTTCCCAGATCAAAGGCAATGCGGAACGGTATGGAGACTGGGCGGTTGCCCAGCTGATCCGGGAATGCATGGCAAGCAACTGGCAGGGGATCATCTTTGACCGTCTGCAGAAAGAAAAGAACAGTAACCGCTCCGGCACTGGAAACGGTAACGGGGTAGATTGGAGCAGGGTATGACGAGAGACGAAGCGAAGCATCTGGTGATGATGGTGTCAGCGGCTTATCCGAATTGGAAACCGCTGAACCTGACAGAAACGGTAGATACCTGGGCGGTAATGTTGGAAGAATTTGACCATGATGAGTGCTTGGCTGCTTTAAAATCTTATATTTTGACGGACACCTCTGGTTTTGCACCAGGAATTGGGCAGGTGATTGATCGGCTTCAGCGGAGAAGAGAGGGACGGGAACTGGGAGAGTTAGATGCCTGGTCCATGGTCAGCAAAGCACTCCGGAATTCCACGTACCATGCCGAAGAGGAGTTTGCCGCCCTGCCGCCGGTGCTTCAGAGGACCGTGGGAAATCCAAGCAATCTGAAGGAGTGGGCGGGAATGGAGATGGACACGGTCAACAGTGTGATCCAGTCCCATGTGGTACGGAATTACCGGGCGGCAGTGAAATCCATGCGGGATGACGCCAAGATCCCACCAGCTTTGATGGGACTGCTGCAGGACATGAGAAAAGAACCAGAGTGGGTAAAGATCCAGAAACCACAGGAACAGCCAGCGCTTGGCAGCGAAAGCATGATTGAGAAAAAGACGCCGCCACCAGAGCGGACTCAGAGGCTGATCGATGAACTGTTACATAGAACGTAATAAGACAGGGGTGAGAAGATGGAAAATGAGAACCAGAATGAGATCGTTAAAAGCCAGAATACAGAGATTGCGCCGGAGCAGAGATACTACAACGGTCCGGTGACCCTTGAGGAAGCGGAGTCCTATATCACTTCCGGTCTGGTCAGCACGGCAAGAAATTATGTGGCCATCGGTTACTGGTTGCGCCGGATCCGTGACGGGAAACTGTACGAGGAAGAGGGTCACCAGAATTTTGAGCAGTATGTGCATGAAAAATATGGCAAAGACAAGGGATGGGCGAGTAAGTGCATCAAGGTGAACCAGCAGTTATCTAAGGACGGGGATTCCCCGCTGCTGGACAGCCGGTACCGGGACTACAGCACCTATCAGCTGGTGGAGTTGGCTTACATGACAGAGGAGCAGCGGGAGCAGGCAACACCAGAACAGACTATAAAGCAGCTCCAGGAGATTCGGAAGTCAAAGGAGATCCCGTATTATGACATCGATGGCCAGCAGGAGATGGAAAAGGATTATCCGGAAGTGATCCCGGTTGTGATGTCACAACTTTTTCCGGAAGAAGAGATCCCGGAACAGGAAGAGCAGGAACCGCCGGTGGTGGAACAGGCAGAGGTTTCCCAGTATTTTGAGATAGAGAAGGAAGAGGAGACGTCTGCTGCCGATGAGCCAGAAAATGCTGCCGAAAAGCAGCGGACCGGAAACTGCCTGTATGCCCCGAACCATTTGTGTACGCTTTCAGAAGAGGCAAAGCGAAGTCCTGGGATTGGAGAAGATTGTACCAACCATTGCTGTTGCGGATGTGTGAGGCATGGGGACTGTAAGATGGAATGCACAGTGTCAGCGGATCATTCAGAATTGCAAAATGTACTGGAAAACGATGTAGAAAAGCAGCAGGGAAAAGATCGGATAAAACCAGAAGAGAAGCAGGTAGATGTGAATTCAGAGGATTGCGAGGAAAGTGATGATGCATCATCGGCTGAGATAACAGATCTGCAACTTTTGAGAGATATGCTGGAAAGAAAGAAGCGATTACTGGCTACAAACCTTGCAATTCCTGGGATTGATGAATCGGACGAGCACATCCGGATGCAGAAGTTGGAAGTATCTGCGCTGGCGTCAGCGGTATGTGATCTGGAGAATCTCATCGAGCCGGAGGAGACTGTTGATGAGAAACCGGAACAGCCGGAACTTCTTTACTTGCGAAACAATGATCAGAGAGCTGCTTTTATTGATGCTTATGAGTCCTGGCCGTTATGGATCGAGACAAAGGAGACAGGAGAACGATACTATCGGTATGATCTTCCTGATGGGACCAGCTTTGTGGTGAAAACATACCACTCGATGCTGTATGACTATAAAGCAGGAGTTGGTATGCGATACAAAGAGGGGTATGGAGCAAACGAACAGTATATTTTGGAACCCGGAAAGTTCTTCCGGGACTGCCAGAGTAATCGGTCATCCATGATTGAAAAATTAAAAGAACTGCAGAAAAGGGAGAAAGAATCATGATAGGGTTGGGAGCGAAGAATCCGATCCGCGAGAAGGAACTTCAGCGATTGAAGAATTCTATCAAGATCGGTGACAGGATTAATGTCAAAACCTTGAAAGTTAGCCAGGGCAGACATGCATCTGGCGCTACCAGTGCTATGGCAGTGGTGAGAGGAACCGTGGTAGCGAAGTATCCACATCTGGTGCTGGTGGAGCTTGCAAGTGGTTTAATGGAAAGTGCGACATGGGCGGAGCTGGCAGTGCAGAAGAGAGAAAAAAGCAGGAAAGACAGATGATGGATAAATAATCAGGAGGGAAAATACGATGTTGGAGAAAATCATGGAAAATAATCAGGTGAGCCTTATTGGAAAGATTGTTTCAGATTTCACATTCAGCCACAAAATGTTTGGCGAGGGCTTTTATCTGGTGAATCTGGAAGTCAACCGTTTAAGCGGACATGTGGATGTGATTCCACTTATGATCTCAGAACGTCTGGTAGATGTCACAGAAAATTATCAGGGCTGTACCGTAGAGGCTATTGGGCAGTTTCGTTCTTACAACCGGCATGAAGGCTCCAGAAAACGGCTGGTACTTTCTATATTTGTCCAAGAAATCCATTTTATGGAGGAATTTACAGATTATACAAAGACGAATCAGATCTTTCTGGAGGGCTATATCTGCAAGACGCCAATCTATCGGGAAACTCCACTTGGAAGAGAGATTGCAGATATCCTGCTGGCGGTAAACCGTCCATATGGCAAATCCGATTACATACCATGTATCGCCTGGGGCAGAAATGCCAGATATGTGTCTAATTTCCGGGTTGGTACCAGAGTCTGCATCTGGGGAAGAGTCCAGAGCCGGGAGTATACAAAGAAGATCAGCGAGTCGGAATGTGAGACGCGGGTGGCTTATGAAGTATCGGTGCAATACTTGAAGGAAGGAGGCAAAGGTGAGAAGAGTGACACGATGCGATAATCAGGGAACGCACTTATAACCTGGCATTTGGAGGTCTATATGAGAATTACAAAGCAGGATGGCGAGATTATATATGGGCACGATATCGAGATGCAGGGGCGCAGGATATTTTGTATATCGGATGGAACATCATCAAGGGACAGAGTATTATGCGGAGAATATGCGGACATATTTCGGACGGCAGAGGTATTTTCAGAACTAACTTATGTGGGGTGGAACTTTCCAGATCCTAAATATGTTATGCCAAAGAAATGAAAGGTTGGAGGTGAATGTGGTGGGTGAAAAAGATTTTTCGGAAGGATTCCTGCATGATATCGCAGATTTGATTGATATGTGCAGCAAAGAAGGTACGGACAACATTGAATTGACCTTTGAGGCGGCCGGGAAAAAGCTGTGCATCGAAATGACATTCTCGCTGAAAGATGAGGATGACGATTTTTAAGGTAGGACGCGTTTTTTTCAAGGAGGTGAGACCAGTGGACAAGCAGATTCTGGTAGATTACATAGATGCCTGTAAGGTTGTTGATGATACCAAGGAGGAAATCCGGAAACTGAAGAAAAATAGAAAACGGATTTTGACAGATACTGTAAAAGGTTCATCGCATGATTTTCCGTATACGCTTCAAACATATCGGACAGAGGGACTTGCTTATTCAGTGGTGAAAGATCCGGATGAGCTGGATCGGCTGGAGGTGGTGTTAAAAGAGCGGTTGCAGAATGCAGAGAGAATCAAACGCCAAGTAGAGGTATGGTTGAATACGATTCCGATGCGGATGCAGCGGATTATCCGGTACAGAATTTTTGAGGACCTTCCGTGGAGCCAGGTAGCTGTGAGAATGGGAAGAAGAGCAACCGAGGCAAGTGTCAAAATGGAATATCTGAGATTTATGGGTAAAAAGTAAAGTTTGTTACGATTGTTACACATGTTACGAATCAAAATGTTATAGTGTAACCTGAAGCCAAAGGCATACAGCTGACGGCTTCCCCCACAAGCGGCGGGTCAGCAGAAGCCCGCCGCCAACCCCTTTCGGAACGTAGCTCAGTCGGTCAGAGCAGCTGGCTTATATCCAGCGTGGCGGGGGTTCGAGTCCTTCCGTTCCGATGGTTTCATGACCATAATTGATTTTTTCCTGATGGCACCTGTCGAAAGATGGGTGCTTTTGTTATGACAATTTTCATGCGGCGCACACGGCACCAGCAAGCAACACCTCCGAGAGGCAGCGCCAGGCTGTCTCCTATGGTGCCGGTGGGATCGTATTTTAGAAAGCGAGGTGAGTCCGAGTGACTGAAAAACAGAAGATTTTTGCAGATGAATATTTAATTGATTTGAATGCCACGAGGGCTTACAAGATCGCTTATCCAAGGGTAAAAAACGATGAGGTGGCAAGGGCAAACAGTAGCAGGATGCTAACAAATGCTAACGTTGCATCTTATATTGCAGAGCGGATGGAAGCACGTCAGAAACGCACGGAGGTTACTCAGGACAGGGTGATTGAGGAACTGGCAGCCATTGCCTTTGCCAGAGCTACGGATTTTGCACAGATCGTAAACGGCAACGTGGTCTTGACGAATACAGCAGATCTAACCGAAAGCCAGATTAAAGCCATTGCCGGGATTAAAGAGGGCAAGTTTGGTATTGAGCTGAAGCTGAACGATAAAGAGAAAGCCTTGGAACTTCTGGGACGGCATCTGGGCATGTTTAAGGATAAACTGGAGGTTTCCGGTCTGGATGAAGAGAAGAACAAACTGGATGACATCCTGCAGCAGATGCGAGGTGGCGGATAGTGAGTACAGAACGTCTGCTATTGTCAGAGAAATACAAAGCCTTCCTTCGCTGTGATGCTCCTGTGGAGTTCTTAGAGGGAACCACGGCAGCAGGCAAGACCACAGTGGGACTCTTTAAGTTCATGCTGAAGGTAGCAGAATCACCGAAGAAGTTACATATCATCGCTGCCAAGGACACAGGTACCGCAGAAAAGAACATTATCAACAAAGATCTGGGAATTGTGGATGATTTCGGCATGCTGGTCGAATATAACGGCAATGGTACCAAGGACGATAAGATCCCCCATATTCTGTTTCATACATCCAGTGGAGATAAGGTCATTTATGTGATGGGCTATGGTGATAAGAAGAAGTGGCAGAAGGCTCTTGGCGGTCAGTATGGCTGCCTGTACATCGATGAGATCAACACGGCCGATATTGATTTTGTGCGGGAAGCTGCCATGCGATGTGATTATCTCATGGCTACACTGAATCCGGATGATCCGTCACTGGCTGTTTATAAAGAGTATATCAACTGCAGCAGGCCGCTTCCAGAATGGGAGGCAGAGACACCGCAGGAGATCAAAGACGAACTGAGAGAGGAACCAAAACCCGGCTGGGTGCATTGGTTCTTTTCTTTTGCCCATAATTTGGGTTTACCAAAAGAGAAGCTGGAGAAGATCCTGGCCAATACACCCAAAGGAACAAAGATCTGGAAGAATAAGATCCAGGGGCTTCGTGGAAAGGCCACAGGATTGGTATTTCCAAACTTTGACCGGAAGAAACACGTGGTCACTGCTGCATGGGTGAGATCAGAGGTGAAGGCTGGACGGATCCGTTGGAAGAAGTTTACATGCGGATTGGATACAGCGTATTCCAGCAAATCCCCCGATACGATTTCCATGTTATTTCAGGGAATCACAACAGACCGCCGTCTGATCACACTGGCAGAAAAGGTTTATAACAATGCGAACTTAGAAAATCCCATTGCGCCCAGTGATACGGCGGTGAAACTGGTAGCGTTTCTGGAGCGGTGCAGGGATGAATGGGGATTTGCGAAAGATGTGTATATTGATAACGCTGACCAGGCGACGATGACGGAACTGAAAAAGTATAAGCGGTTGAACAACTGCCTTTACAATTTCTGGGACGCATATAAAAAGCTGTGTATCCTGGATCGTATTAAGCTGCAGCTGGGCTGGATCCAGCAGGGATGTTATCTGGTGGTGGATGAATGTCCGGAGCATTTGGCAGAACTTGAAAAATACAGCTGGAAAGAAGATAAGGACGAACCGGAAGACCGGAATGACCATACGATCAATGCCAGCCAGTACGGCTGGATTCCCTACCGGTCCATGGTAGGTTTTGAGGAGGATAAGAAATGAGGTGGTTGGAAAAGATGAGTGACAATATTCGCCGTGGTGTAAGAAGCTGGCTGCAGATCCAGCCGGCGAATTCGTACAATATCCAGATCCGGGAAATGATGGATTTTGAGACCAACGCGATCCGCAACCGGATCTGGTACCGTGGTGATGGGAATGAGTTGGAGCAGTTGTATGGAAGTCTGACGGAATACGCGGACAAATATAAGTTCTGGGCCAGTAAAAGTACCCCTGGAATGGATATGCGCAAGATCCATACGGGCTTGCCACAGTTGATCGTCAAGGTCCTGACGGCGATCGTGCTGTCAGATATGAATGATTTTGAGTTTGACAGCGATAAGCAAGAAGAAACCTGGAAGTCCATAGAAGAGCAGAACCATTTCCGGAAGAAAATGGAAAAGGCATTAAAAGAGATCCTGTACATTGGAGATGGGGCCTTCAAAGTGACCATAGACACTGCAGTAAGCGAATATCCTATTCTGGAATGGTACCCGGGCGAACGGATCGAGATCATATATCAGCGAGACCGGGTGTATGAAGTAATCTTTAAAACTCCTTATGACGTGAAGGGGCGGCGCTATGTGCTGAATGAGAGATATGGATATGGTTATATCATCAATGAACTGTATCTGGATGAGAAGCTGGTCGATCTGAAGGTATTGGAACAGACCAGGGATCTAACAGACTGGCAGTTTGATCGTAAGATCATCCTGGCGGTGCCAGTGTATGTGTATGAGTCTGCAAAATATGAAGGACGTGGCGGCTCCATCTACGATGGGAAACTGGACAGTTTTGACACGTTTGATGAAGTGTGGTCCCAGTGGATGGATGCGGTTCGGGCAGGCAGGGCAAGAACGTATGTGCCGGACTGCCTGGTACCCAAAGACCCGATGACTGGTGAGCCAATGAGTCCGAATCCATTTGATAACCGCTTCTTCGCCGGGGACAACAACATGGATGAAAAGGGAGAAAATAAAGTACAGACCGATCAACCGGTTATCCCACATGACAGTTACCTGGCCTCTTATGTGACGGCGCTGGATCTGTGCCTGCAGGGCATCATCAGTCCAAGCACTCTTGGCATCGACACCAAGAAACTGGATAATGCAGAGGCGCAGAGAGAAAAGGAAAAGACCACGCTTTATACCCGGAACGCCATTGTGGAAGCGTTGCAGGAAATCCTTCCGGAAGTTGTAGGTGCTGCTATTAATGCGTACAACATCCTGACGAAAAAGCCTGTAGAAGATGTCAAGGTAGATATTCCCTTTGGTGAGTATGCGAATCCTTCTTTTGAAAGCCAAATAGAGACCATGTCAAAAGCCAGGCCAGGTGTAGTCCTGATGAGCATAGAAGCCCAGGTGGAAGAACTGTATGG
>OHAC01002473.1_pt1 | contig 14639 bp, 16 predicted proteins | sample 1577051 | NCBI WGS metagenome assembly OHAC01 (sample SAMEA3541499, study PRJEB24748) | human gut metagenome | biome: human gut; feature: human-associated habitat; material: faeces | place: China | collected 2012 | reverse complement strand
AAAGAATCGGATATGGGTACCGAAACATGGATTATTTCTTTACCCTTATCCGATTTCATTCTTTACCTGCGGATTATTCATCCCCCAAATTTCCGTGAAGAGCCTTTCTTTCTATGAGGCTGACTCCTCCGAAGGTGAGGGCGCAGACAATCCATTCGGCGTAGATGACGTGGGGGAGGATGCGGACGGCGGGGACGAGCATCCAGAGGACGAGGACGGCGATGGAGGCAAGGAGGGTGTAGAGGGCGGCGCTTCTGGAGCAGAGCCGCGGGGCGTACATGGTCATGAGGACGATGACGGCGAAGGCGGTCATGAGGGAGAGGCCGGCCATGAGGGTGGAGATGATGCCGCTGATGGTGAGGGCGAAGCCGAGGGTCAGAAGACCCAGGGCAAGGACGGAGAGGCGGGTGATTTTCATGTATTTCCTTTCCGTCATGGATGGATCGACGAAGCGTTTATGGATGTCGTGGGAGTAGAGGGTGGCGGCGGAGAGGAGCAGGTTGCATGCGGTGCTGACGTCGGCGGCCCAGAGGGAGGCGAGGGTGATGCCTGCGATCCATGGATTGAGCGTCATGATGAGGCGCGGAAGGGCGGTGGCTGCGTTGATATCCGGGTACATTTCAGCGGCGATGACGCCCAGGAGCGCGGAGAGGAAGCCGACGGGGAGCATAATGAGGCCGCCGATGATGAAGCCTTTCTGTGCGGTGCGGACGTCTTTGGCACCGAGGGAAATCTGGATGATGGCCTGGAGGGAGAGGTTCACGGTAATGAGGACGACGATCCAGGTGGTGATGGTCATTCCGCCCACGCCGCTGATGAAGTCGAGGGAGTGGATGGAGGGCATGTGAAGGGCGACGTTCGTCATGCCGCCGGCCAGCTGGACGATGATCCAGGAAGCGACGGTGATGCCGATGTACTGGAGGGTGACGTTCAGGAGGTTCGACTGGCTGGCGGACCACATGCCGCCGATCAGGGTGATGCCGATGAAGACGACGGCGCTTATCAGCATGCCGGTAAGAGGCGTGAAGAAATCAGGAAGGAGAGCCGAGAGGATGGCGCCGCCAGCGACAAACTGGAGGCTCATGATGACGAGTTGGACGAGGATCTGGCAGGCAATCCCTGCGATCATGCTGTTTCTTCCATAGTATCTTTCCAAGAGTTCCGGCACGGTCGTGATGTTCATACGGCGGTACCTTTTAGCGACCGTGAGGCCCATGACAATGGCGCCGATGCCCCAGGCAGCGGTGTACCAGCCGGCCGAGAGGCCCTTCGTGTACGCCTGCTCAGCCACGCCGATTGTAGACGCGCCGCCGACAGCCAGGCCGACCACGGAAACCATGACGAGCGGAGTCGTCAGCTTTCTTCCCGCGAGCACGTAGTTTTCGACCGAACCGGAAGAACGGTACTTCACGTACGCACTGATCAGGAAGAGCACGCCAATGTAGGCGCAGATGATGAGGATTTGAATGAGTGAGTTTTCCATAGCGGGCCTCCTTGAATTAAAATTTCCAAAAAAAATATCGCCCCTAATAGGGACGATGAGATCGCGGTACCACCCTGCTTACCCGTATAAATAAAAAAAGAGCGGTTCCAAGGCTCGAAAATTTCGAGGGACCACCCTGCACATACGGATCAACTTGAACGCCAGCTAACGGGGGCTTCCGGCAAAACCTACTGAAATTTCAGCTCTGCGGTTCGGGAAAGAACTTCACACTGCTTCACCTGCCGGTTTTCACCATCCACCGGCTCTCTGAGAGGCTCCGTAGTCCTACTTTTTTCCGTCAATACCTTTTTCTTTGGAAATATGTTATCTGTATTATACAGGAAATCCGGAAACGCGCAAGTGATTTTTGAAAATTTTTCCGATTTCTTACAGATTAAGCCGCACCATAAAAAATTTTGAGGCACTTCGGGCAGGGCATAAAATCATAAAACAGAGGGGCGGGCATGCGCCTGTCTTCTTAAATCATAGCTTAAATTGTATAATGGAGGTAAATATAGGACGTAGAAAATTATGAAAGAAGGGGTGAAATTGAATAAGAAAATAGGACTCTTTCTGGCGGCCGCAGCCCTTGCCATGACCATTTCCGGCTGCTCTGGCTCCGCCACGAGCGGCAAAGTCGCAAGCAGTGCACCGGACGGACGAGACTATGAGAGAATCGTCGTCATCTCCGACCTCCACTACCCGACAAAGACAGGCACGGACGATCCGGAACTCCGCCAGTATAAAATCGACAACAAGCAGAAGTGCCTTCAGGAAATCAACGGCTGGGACGACGTAGACCTCGTCGCATTCCCGGGCGATATGGTCGCCCTTACCGGCACCATGGACGAGATGAACACCGTCAAAGCCTTCACCGACAACCTGAACAAGCCGAAGGTATTCACCGCAGGCAACCATGAAATCTTCTATCGGGATGTCTTTACAAAAAAAGGCGACGTCATCTCCGCCAGCGAAAGCGTGAAGAAACAGCACCTCGAGAATTACCAGAAGGTCTTCGGCCCCCTGCACAGCACGAAGGAAATGATGGGCTACCTCCTCATCTTTCTCTCGACCGATGACGTGACAGGAAACCTTCCGACAGAAATGTCCAAGGACGAACTCGAATGGTTCAAGAAGACACTCGACGCCAACAAGAAGAAACCAACCATCGTCTTCTTCCACGCCCCGCTGACCGGGACACTGATCCCTTATAACGACAAAGTGGGAAGCCCGAGAAGCTTCGCCCAGCCATCCGCCAAGATCGACCAGATCCTCATTCTGAACCCGCAGATCAAACTCTGGGTCTCCGGCCACACTCACACCCCGCCGACCCAGCCCACATTTGATAACGACATCAACTACTACCACGGAAAGATCCTCGATGTCTACAACCCCACCTGGGACGGCAAGACCATCTGGACCAACTCCCTCTACCTCTACAAAGACAAAATCGTCATCAAAACCTACGACATGGACAAACACGAGACACTCGATAATTTGACGAGAACCGTGCAGATAGATAGGTAAAGGAAAACCGGGGAAAACAGAACGACAGGGAACACAAGAAAACAAAAAAAGACGTGCCGCAAATGGACACGTCTTTTTTGTGTGGAAATGAAACTGCGATGTACTGAGTCCTGACTTTCCAGAGCATCGCCAACACTTGCCTTCCCAGAGCGCCGCTAATACTCGCCTTCCCCGTCTGGGAAGGTCAACACCCTTAAACCTCGCTGCGCTCGTGAAAAATAGGAAATTTTTGCTTATCACTATCTTTATTATAAAAAATAGAATGACAAATGTAGTCATGTAAATAAAAAACTGCAGAAATATATGATCTCCGCAGTTTTTATATTCATTTTCTTTATCGTTTCAGGTAGACTTCGTCCAGTCTGTACATGTAGGCTCCATTTTCGAATGTCACTTTTTCGCATGTGACGTAACTTTCTTCGTTTGTGAAATGTATTCTTTTTGTTTCGCCCGCGAGATCTAAATACTGCCAGGAAGCCGCGCCGTTTTCCGTCTCAAAGAGAACGAAAAGATATGGTGTCAGTGCTGAAACCTCTGCCGGCGCTGATGAAATGTCAGCAAGGATTTCGCCGAGTTCTATGGATCCGCCGTCAGGAAGGCTGGATTTCGGCGTAAATTCCTTAGGAACTGTCGTGAAGCTGTAGTAACGAAGGGGGAATTTCAGTTTCATAATTTCTCACTCTCATTGTTTCAAATAATTCTCATCGATAGACAGTGTCGCACTGCCGTCCTCTTTTGTATCTATCGTTGCTTTGACGCCTAGCGGAAGGAAGAGATTGTTTGCACCATGCCCGATAGGGAGGCCGCGGATCACAGGCTTGCCGGACAGTTTTGCATAGTAGTCGAGAACTTGATCTGTCGAAAACTCCCCGTTTTTGGGACTTGGGCTGTAGAAGTCGCCGAATGCGATAGCAGAAACTCTCTTGAGAAGGCCGTTTTGCCAGAGCTGCTGCATCAGGCGGTCGATGCGGTACGGGTCTTCGCCTGTATCTTCGAGAACAAGAATGTCGCCCTTGCCATCCAGTTCATAAGGAGTTCCGCAAAGAGAGACGACAACGGTCAGATTTCCTCCGATCAAGCGACCGCTAGCTTTCCCGGGCACGACAGTCTTGAGCGATGTACCCTGCGGCATGCGGATTTCCCCGGTGGGCAAACTTCCCGTCAGCCCGTTTTCAAAATTGTAGAGCGTGAAGGGTGTAAAGTTTTCTCCTTTGAAATTGCTGAGCATGGGGCCGTGGATGGTGACGAGATGGCTTTTTTCGCCGAGGGCTGCATGGAGCGCTGTCACGTCGGAAAAACCCACGAAAAGCTTTGGATGTTTTTCAATCATGGAATAATCGAGAAGCGAGAGAAGACGGGCCGAGCCATAGCCGCCCCGGAGGCAGACGATGGCTTTCACGGAGTCGTCTTTGAAGAAGTTATTGATATCTGCAGCTCGCTCTTCGTCGCTCCCCGCGAGATAGCCGTAATCGTCAGTAACCGAGGGGGCCAGTTTCACTTTGTATCCCATTTCTTCCAGGAAATGGATGGCCTGGTTATAATCCGTCATTCCGCCGTGCGTCCCGGGCGCAACGATACCAATCGTGTCACCCGGCCTCAGTGCGGACGGTTTCTCACGCGGGACAGCTGCGTCCCCTGCCGGCGAGAGGTAGGAAGTGACAGTCGGCATGACGGAAGAGTAAAGCGCAGGCAGCGACAATATCATCAAAGCCGCCGCTGCCGCTATATATTTTCTGTGTTTCTTTAGAAAAGAAATCATTTTAAAGACCTTTCTGTTTCTGAGTTCACTAGAAGCATTATACAGTATAGCACGGAAAGGACTGCTTTTATGCATGAGCAGAGAAATTTCATTTCATGTATACTATAAGAAAGAATTCATCAGCATACAAATGCTATTTTCATATTATAAGGAGCCATCATGACATTTGAAGAAATACTGCCTCATGTAGACCATACACTCCTTGCGGCCACGGCGACGAAGGGGGAAATCGAGAAGCTCTGTGAGGAAGCGGAGATGTATCATACGGCGTCTGTCTGTGTGCCGTCATCGTTTGTAAAGGAAATTCGGGAACGTCATCCGGGACTCCGGATCTGCGCTGTCGCAGGGTTCCCGCTGGGAAATATGTCGAAGGCGGCGAAGGTTTTCGAGTCCAGGCAGGCGGTCCTTGACGGGGCGGATGAGATCGACATCGTCCTCCACATCGGCGCGCTGAAAGACGGGAATGCGGAGTACGTCACGGACGAAATCGCGGCGGTCAAAGAGGCGATCGGGGATCATGTGCTGAAGGTCATCATCGAGACCTGCCTTTTGACGGAAGAGGAGAAGATCCTTGCGTGCGAATGCGTCACAAAGGGCGGGGCGGATTATATCAAGACATCGACCGGGTTCTCGACAAAAGGCGCGGATCTCTCGGATATTGCGCTTTTCAAAAAGCACATTGGAAAGAATGTGAAGATCAAAGCGGCAGGCGGAATCCATACGAAGAAGGAAATGGAAGACTTCCTTGCTGCCGGATGCGACCGGATCGGCGCCAGCGGCGCGGTGAAGGCGTACTTGAAGGAAAAAGGAATGTAGGAAAGGGAAAGAAAAAAAGAAAAATAGAAAGAGAAAAACCGAAATAACAAAACAAAAAACAGAAAAAGGACTGTCGAAATGATTGAGGATTTCGACGGTCCTTTTTGGTGGGGGAAATTAAATTAAAACCGTACGACCGAGCTACGCTCGAGGGAAAAGTAAAACATGAAAAACCATACAGCCGGCTTGCAGCCTGGGAAACGCTGTATCCGTTTACACCTTTCCTTCCAGGGCAAGGTCAAAGGCAATTCTTCCCTCCGTTTGTTTATTCTTGCGTTTGGTCGGGTTTGATGATTTGAACTTTCATGGTTCCTGTAACTCCCGGATAGAGCTGCCGGGCTTCTGCGATGCACTGGAGGAGGATTTCTTCATTCTTCCTGTCTACCATGCCGGAGATGCGGAAGAGGTCGATGATCCACCAGATTTCTCCGATAAAGCAGGTCCATAGCAGCCAGAAGATGATGTTCTTCACAGGATGGCCGAGATAGAAGTAATAGACGGCGAAGACGATCCAGAGGATGTAGGCTGTGGATTTCTTCTTTTCTCTTCCTGAGTAGAGGGTAAGGGCGTATTCTTTCTGCCGGGGCGTGAGGACGTTCAGGAGGGCTATGCCCTGTTCGCTGATGGTTTCTTTGCTCATAACGGGTACTTTCTTTGCTTTGGGTTATGGATAGAGGGCTTTGGCTTCTTCGATGCATGTTCCGAGGATTTCTTCGTTGGTCTCGTCGACCATGTCGGAGATGCGGAAGAGGTCGATGAGCCACCAGATTTCTCCTATGAGGCAGCTCCAGAGAAGCCAGAAGATGATGTTTTTCACGGGATGGCCGAGGTAGAAGTAGTAGAGGGCGAAGAAGAGCCAGAGGATGTAGGCGGTGGATTTTTTCTTTTCGCGGGCAGCATAAATCTTCACGGCGTAGTCCCTTTGTTTCTCGGGGAGGGCGGCGAGGCGCGCTATTTCTTCTTCGGTCAGGATGTTTCCTCTCGTCATAGTTTCTCCTTTAGAAGAGGCGGCTCTTCATTTTCATGGCGATCCATTTGGCGAGGGCCTGTTTGGCTTCTTCGGGTGCGCCTTCTCTGAGTCTGATGTCGCCTTTCATCCGCTGTTCCATGGTGACGGATGGGTCGATGTATGGTTCGAAGGTTTTATAGAAATTCATTTTTGCGATTTCTTCTGTTAAGTCCATGGTAATTCTCCTTTAGACTTCGTTGTCTATGGTAACGACGTTCTCCGGGCTCATGCTTACGGGGTCGGGGTAGATGCGGACGGCTTCACGCATGCATTCTTCGATGACTTCTTTGTTCCGTTCTTCGACCATGCGGCCGATGTGGAAGAGGTCGACGATCCACCAGACGAAGCCGACGATGACGAACCAGAGGATCCAGAGGACGATATTCCGCGCGGGGCGGTCGAGGTAGAAGTAGTAGACGGCGCCAACGATCCAGAAGACGTAGGCGAGGGACTTCTTTTTCTCCCGGTTCGCATAAAGTGTCAAAGCGCAGTCGCGCTGTTTTTCGGATAACATGGACAGCACTCTCAGGCTGTCCGGATCGATTCCGGTATCTTGCTGCATGCTCCCGCCTCCCTTACAGAACTTCTTTCTTATATTGTATCATGAAATTTCGAAATAGAGAAAGGGAGGGGGAGGAACACCTTCCTATTTCCTGTATAGGTGCCGGTTCTGTTATATAATAATGGTAAGAGAATTTTTAGAGCGGAAATATAAAATACGTATTTTAAAGGGGGGAAATATATGAAGGGCGGAACGGTCGAGGATTTCGTGGAGTACCTTTATACCTGCCAGGACACAGCATTTATCTACAAGGGCATAACATACTGGTATCAAGGGTATATGCCAAATGATCATACGGTCCATATGGAACTGTATGCATGCAATCCTCCAGATGACAATGATCTCTGGAATCATGACGGCGCGACGATTGATGAAGGCGTGCAGGATCTTCTGAAGGCTCCACTGTTTGATGGAAAGACAATTTTGGAAGTAGAACAGGATATTGAGTGGATCGATTCTTGAGGCAGAACCGTGGGATGTGGCTAAAAAGCCGGAGAAGTGATGGCGAAGAGGAATAGAGTGGCGGAAGCTGGATATTATAGGAGAATCAAGAAATGACCGGAAAGACTTTTACAGAATTTATGGATGATTTGGCCTATAATCCTGAGATGGAGTTCATGTTCAGGGGAGAGAGATACATGATTTCCGGATATCTCACAAGGGATCAGTATACATTGGAGTTATGTAATATTGATACTGATTCGATGCTGTTTACCATGACGTCTGCATCCAGGGACGAATGCGTCTCTGCCTTTGAAAAAGCACGGGTTTCTGACGGGCAAACTATTTCTGAGGCTGAGCATGAAATAGAAGTATTGTATGGATGAGGGGATTTAGGAGAACAATATAGAAGGAGCTGCAGAAATGTGGAATCATTTCTGCAGCTCCTTTTTTGTGGGAGGGAGAAAATCGGGAGACAAGGGAAAACAATACGACCGAGCGGGGTTCGAGGGAAATGAGAAAACCGTACAACCTCGCTGCGCTCGAAAACACCTTACAACCGCGATGGAATCGCGGGGAACTACATCTCATTCGTCGCCTTCGGCGCCACCTTCTCCTTTCGGAGCAAGGTTAACACCCTTAAACCTCACTTCGTTCGAAAAAACACCATACATCCTCGCTTCGCTCGAAGGAACTGCACTCCTTTCTGTCACTCCGTGACATCCTTCCTCTCCGAGGCAGGTCTCAAGAGGAATAAAGAAAAGATTTTTAATCTGATTTGTTTGAAACCTTTCTTAATCCTATCCCTACCATACGCCCTTCCCTTTCAGGGCAAGGTCAAGGGCCTATCTTGGCCTTTCGCTCTGCTAAACTCACGCAAAAAAGAAGGACCTTCGGTTGGAAAGATCCTTCTTTTTTATTTGATCCGCTGATGTTCAGGGATTATTTAATGTCGTACATACCGCTGACGCCTTCTCTGAGGTTGATCAGGATATTCTTTGTCTGGCTGTAGTGTTCGAGCATAACCTTGTGGGTTTCTCTGCCGATGCCGGACTGTTTGTAGCCGCCGAATGGTGCGCCTGCCGGGAGGTCGTTGTAGGTGTTGACCCACATACGTCCGGTGCGTACAGCACGTGCTACTTTCAGAGCGGTGTCGATGTTCTTGCTGAATACTGCGCCGCCGAGGCCGTATACGCTGTCGTTTGCCAGAGCAATGACTTCGTCAGCTGTCTTGAATTTCTGTACAACGACAACTGGTCCGAAGATTTCTTCCTGGCATACGCGGCAGTCATTGTTTCCTGCGATCAGGATAGTCGGTTTCATGAAGAAGCCTTTGTCGCAGCCGTTTTCGGTGTAGCGTTCGCCGCCGGTTACGAGGGTTGCGCCTTCTTCGAGGCCGATCTTGATGTAGCTGAGGACTTTATCCTGCTGTGCTTTGTAGATCTGAGCGCCCATCTGGGTGGTCGGATCGGTCGGGTCGCCTACTTTGACGCCTTCGAAGGTTGCTTTCAGATGTTTGATGAATTCATCGAAAATGCCTTCATGAACGAAGAGGCGGGAGCCTGCGCAGCATACCTGGCCCTGGTTGAAGAGGATGCCTTTGCATGCGCCGTCGACAGCCTGCTTCAGGTCAGCGTCGTCGAATACGATGTTTGCGGATTTGCCGCCGAGTTCCAGGGTGACTGGAATCAGCTTGTCGCATGCAGCCTGGTATACGCCGCGGCCGACTTCAGTGGAGCCGGTGAATGCGAGTTTGTCGATATCCGGATGATCGAGCAGCCACTGGCCGGATTTGGAACCCTTGCCGGTGACAACGTTCAGAACGCCCTTCGGGAGGACACCCTGGATCAGACGGACGAGTTCCATCAGGGACAGGGATGTATGGGAGGACGGTTTAATAACGATGGTGTTGCCTGCTGCCAGTGCAGGAGCGATTTTCCAGCAAGCCATGGTGAACGGGAAGTTCCACGGAATGACCTGACCAACAACGCCGACTGGTTCATGGAGAATCAGGGACAGAGTGTTGTTGTCGAGCATGGTGGCAGAACCTTCCCAAGCTCTCAGGCATCCTGCGAAGTAACGGAAATGATCGGAACCCAGCGGAATATCTGCTGCTGTGGTTTCACGGATCGGCTTGCCGTTGTCCAGTGTTTCCACCAGTGCGAGATGATCGAGGTTTGCGTCGATGATATCAGCGATCTTCAGAAGAATGTTCTGTCTTTCGATTGGAGAAGTCTTGGACCATTCCGGAAGAGCTGCTCTTGCTGCCTTGACAGCTGCGTCTACGTCTTCCTTGGTTGCTTCTGCGAAATATGCGAGATGTTCCCCGTTAGCCGGGTTGTGTGCGTCAAATGCAGCTCCATCAGATGCGGGAACGAATTCACCGTTGATGAAAAGACCATACTGCTGCTGAATGCCTGCTTTTGCCATAAAATTACCTTCCTTTCGGTAAAATGCAGGATATTCCTGCCTTTCCTATAAGTGCTCCGCCGGTCATTTTACGATTGGACGGTGAACCGGAGAAGGAAATTTCTTCAGCCTTTCTATACGCGGAAATAAAACCTTTCATACTGTCCGATGGTCACTTTCCGTTTTTCTACGGCTGTATTCATAGTATATCACCGGAAATAGAAATATTCAATACAATCGATATTTATTTCGATACATCTTTTAGGAGTTTTTGTCAAAGAATGATGACATTTATTTATGAATACACAAATAAGTGTCTATCCCAATAAAAAAAGAAGCCCCGAAGAGCTTCTTTTTCGTTTTTCTTATACCCTTGATTAGAAGGAGTAGTTGAGGGATACGGATGCGAGATCGTCGTAATCGGTATCTGTATCGGTCTTAACGTCGAATGCGTATTCGCCATGGAGACGGATGTTCTTAGCGAGTACGACATCGCCGGTTGCGAGCCAGTACTTAGCAACCTTAGCACCGTCATTGACGAGGGATGCCGGGGAAACGTTGTAGGTGGTTCCATCAAGGAAGGAGCCCTTTTCAGCGCGGACATACTGTCCAGCCAGCTGGAAGGTGCCTGGTTTCTTCAGATCAACGGAGCCATAGCCAAGGCCTGCGGTCCAGGTTTCCGGATCTCCATCATACTTGGTGTTCTGGTAGAAATCACCGAATACGCGGAAATCATCAACAACATTCAGTGTCAGACCAGCGCCCCAGATACGAGCATCTGCGTCATCATGGCCATCGATGTATTCAGCATCGTAAGCTACTTTGCCAGCTGCGCCGTACAGACGAGCGAAGCCTGCTTCTCTGTTGTTGATTCCACCGCTTTCAGTTGCTGTTCCGAGAACACCAACATTGAAGCGGCCATAGCCGAGGTCGAGAGCGAGTTTTTCGCCGCCGATGGTAGCGATAGCGCCTTTGAATTCATCATCATACTGTAAACCGGTCTGGCCGAGGAAGAGGTCGATCTTGCCGATGTTTACAGAAGCTTTGTCGCCGAAATCATGGTGAACAATCAGCTGATCAAGGTAAGCCGGATCTTCATTGGTGCTCTTGAAGTTCATGTCGTAGCGGAGACGTCCAAGAACGTAGGTGCTGTCATTGACCTGGCCCTTGATGTTGACCTGCATACGGCCATCCCACTTATCAGCAGCTTTGCCATTGTCGCCATAGCTCTGGTTGTAACGCATACGGCCGTTGCCGGAGAAGGAAAGGTTTCCGACTTTCTTTTCGAGGTTAGCAACGCGAACGCCCAGGTTTGCGAGTTCGTCAGCATATTCGCCAGCGAGTTTGTCCAGGGTTGCTCTCTGTTCAGCGTTCAGCTGATCTTCTTTAGCGAGCATACGAGCGATGATCTGAGCCATTTCATAACGGGTGATGTTTCTTTCGCCCTTGAATGTGCCATCCGGATAGCCTTCTACGACACCCTGGTCGGAGAGGTCTACGACTGCCTGGTAAGCCCAGTCGGACGGTGTTACATCAGAGAACGGGTTTGCAGCGTATGCGGATACGCCAGCTGTGAGTGCTGCAACAGCAGCGATTGCAAGGATCTTTTTCATATTCTTCGCTCCTTAAAAGAAATATAAGAAATAAGGTATGTCTCTTATAAGGAAGTAAAGAAGCCCGCGAGTGGCCGAGTTTCCTCTGCGCTGTCTTTTCCTTCCCACCATATGTGAGACAACATATAGTATTTTTTAAAGATACTACAAAATATTTACTCATGCAAACAAATTTGACATCTTTGTTCATTTGACCATAGGTCACTACTGTGAAACGTCCGAAAGTACCGGTAAATTCTGCCTGTTCAAGAAATTTTCTTTAACATGCATTAAGGCGTTGGTCAGTCTTACAATATTCATAATATATCCAATATTTTTTATATTTTTACAATTATTTTCTATTTCACATATAACAGGAAGGAATAAGTTTCTCCTGCGTTTCTGATTCAGGGCAGTAGAGGCAAAAATGATGCATTTTTTGAGAACAGAATGTTAGATTTTTCGATAAGAAAAGAAACCCCTGCGAAGGAGGCTTCTTTTCTAAATTTTATGTATTTCCAATTCTGAATTTCTTTTAGAATACGTAGTTGAGGGAGAGTGTCCATGCGTCTTCGTCGGCCGCGGATTGGTCTCCTCCGTTTGTCTTGACGTCGAAGGCGTATTCGCCGTGGAGGTAGACGTTCTTCTGGAGGGTGACGTCAGCGATGGCGTTCCAGTATTTCACGCGATCAGCGTTTGTGCCAGAGTCGGTGAGGTAAGAGAGGACGTTTGTCTGATAGCCGGTGCCACCGAAGTAAATGCCCTGATCGACGCTGTTGTATGCTACGTCAGCGGCGAAGGAGCCCGGTTTCTTCACGTTCAGCTTGCCATAGCCAAGGCCTGCATTCCATGCGGTGTCATAACCGTTCTTCCAGTTTGTATCCTTCCAGTATTCGCCGAATACGCGGAAATCTCCGACAGGAATCGTAAGGCCAGCGCCTGCGATTTCATAACCAGCGAAGGTGTCTGCCTTCTTGTCTCCGGTGAATTTCAAATAGTTCAGGTTCAGCTTGGCAGCGGAGAAGTCGAAGTCACCTTTGGCAAAGAATGCATCCTGATCTTTTACACCATCGGTGTAATCGGACTTATTGAAGCGGCCATAGCCGGCAGTCAGATTGACGCGGCCCTGATGGAACATAGCCTGAGCTCCGTCATAGCCGTATGGGAAGCCGTAGAGCCAGCCGCTCTGGTCGCCGATGACAACCGGCTGACGGCCCAGTCTGACTGTGACAGCATCGCCGAAGTCATGATTGACGAAGAGCTGATCAAAAATAACATTCGTATCATCGCTCGTCTTGAAATTCATTTCTGCATCAAGGCGGCCCTGTACGTAGGTGGACTCATTGACCTGGCCTTTGACGTTGATTCTCATACGGCCGTCCCATGCATCATCAGAAAGCGCATTGTTCTGGTAACGCATACGGGCATCGCCGGAGAAGGAAAGGTTTCCTACCTTCTTTTCAAGATTGGAAACTCTGACGCCCAGATTGGAGAGTTCGTCAGCATATTCGCCGGCCAGTTTGTCGAGAGTGCCTCTCTGCTCTGCATTCATCTGGTCTTCATTGGCCAGCATGCGGGCAATGATCTGTGCCATTTCATAACGGGTGATGTTTCTTTCACCTTTGAAGGTGCCATCCGGATAGCCTTCAACGACGCCCTGTTCAGACAGGTCTGCGACTGCCTGGTAAGCCCATTCATTCGGAGTTACATCAGAGAACGGGTTGGCAGCGTATGCAGATACGCCAGCGGTGAGTGCTGCCATGGCAGCGAGTGCGAGACTTTTTTTCATATTCCTGCTCCTTAAAAAATGAATGTTCTTGAAACGGAGTCATGAAGCAGGGGAATGGCCTCCGTATTCACCGCGCTTCGCTCTTCCATGCCATACGCAGGGCGTATGTTCTGCATTCAGAATACTATAAAATTTTTACATATGCAATCCTGTCCAATCTGTCATTTGAATACCTTCCCGAGATTTTCCTGTTCCCGGGAGGATACCATCTTCCAGGCCCATTTCTGCGCAGAACCCCCTTTTAAATGAAAATCCACTCTTCAAAAGGCTGTCTTAAAGCATCAATTTTAAGAAAAATCACGAGTTCAAACTTCCTCCAAGAAGATGATTTTTCCTAAAATCACTTTAAAGGCCCTTTTTAGCCTCGACCTGCCATTTGAGGCATAGTTTAGTTACACCCCCTGTTTTTTGCCTAAAGGGAAAAAACAAAGCAGAATTTGATGGATTTTACTCTGTTAAAAGAGTGAAATGATGATGAGCAAATCAGCATGCCCCCTGTATTATCCATCGAATGAAGTCATTGCTTTTACGGCCGGAAGTGCTGAAGTTGCTGCCAGGATCCATGGTCCGGTGTTTCCATGTCAGGAAATAAAGAAAGGAAACCTCTTTTGAGGTTTCCTTTCTTTGATTCCAGTTTCTTGGAGAAGAAATTAGAACTTGTAGTTGAGGGATACAGTCCAAGCATCCTGTGTCTTGTCGCTTAATGCACCTTCTGTATCAACGTCGAATGCGTATTCACCGTGCAGGTAAACGTTCTTCTGCAGGGTTACGTCAGCGATTGCATTCCAGAATGTAACCTTGTCAGCAGCATATTTAGCGCTGGTCAGGTAGGACAGAACGTTGGTCTGGAGGCCAGTGCCGCCGAAGTAAACAGCCTGTTCAACATTGTTGTAAGCTACATCGATAGCGAAGGAACCTGGTTTCTTCAGGTTCAGTTTGCCATAGCCGATGCCTGCGTTCCAAGCGGTATCGTTGTCGTCAGCTGTGGTGTTCTTCCAGTATTCACCGAATACGCGGAAGTCGGAAACCGGAACAACGAGGTTAGCGCCAATCAGTTCATTGCCAGCAAAATCAGTTGTGTTCTTTTCGCCTACAGCTTTGATGTAGTCAACGCCGACGTTAGCAACGTTCAGGTCGAATGCGCCGCGAGCGTAGAATGCATCAGCGTCAGTAATTGCTGTTCCGTAATCAGAGGTATTGAAGCGGCCATAGCCAGCGGTCAGGTTTACTTTGTCGCCTGCATGGATTGTTG
>OHAC01002456.1_pt1 | contig 14707 bp, 12 predicted proteins | sample 1577051 | NCBI WGS metagenome assembly OHAC01 (sample SAMEA3541499, study PRJEB24748) | human gut metagenome | biome: human gut; feature: human-associated habitat; material: faeces | place: China | collected 2012 | reverse complement strand
ACGGAGAGCAAAGAGCAGCTCTTCAGAAATTCCAGGAAGCTATGGGTGAAGTTCCAAAGAAGGAAGAAGCTCATAAAGAACATAAAGGTTTCTTTGGGAAACATAAAAAGTAATTTGAATGATAATCGTTCAAATGTATATGATAAATAATAAGGATCTCTCGACCATTAGAATTCGACATGTCATTTTGACAGAATTCTAATGGTCGGGAGATCCTTATTATTATTTATCATATACATGGACGGCTATTCAAACCACCACAGGTGTGTATGTTAAAGGTTATTGGCGTACAATTTATTGATTCATATTATCACTAAAATATAAGTTTAATATTGAAAAATAAATAAAATAATGCTATTGTATAAATATAAACACAGAGAAGGAGGATCAATGGATGGCAATTGAATATTTAACAGGATTAAATGCGATTGTAATGAAAGCTATTTGGAATATTGAAAAGAGGCAGGGCAGAGTAACAATACAGGATTTGGTGGAAGAAATAAAAAGGAACACAGGGAAAGAATATCATAGGAATAGTGTTTCGACTTATTTGAGAAGATTGGAGAAGAAAGATTTCATAGAGACAAAGAAAGAAGGAAGAAGAAGTTTTATTTATTCGAAAGTTGATGAATCAGATTATCATAAAGTGCAGTTTGAGCAGATGAAAAAAGTATGGTTTGATGATTCATGGGATGAATTTTCAGTAGCACTTTCTGATGTAGTAAAACAAGAGGAGAATGATAAATTACGGAGGTTGATCGATGATCTGGATGGTTCAGCAGATTAGCATTTATATATTGTGCTATTTATTTATCTGTCTTCTCATAGGAAGTATATTGTTTCTTATATGGAAGATGCTATGTAAAAAGATGGAGGAGAAGGGATTTGTCAGGCTGAATTATGGATTGTTAAAGATTGTAATCTTGTTTTTTTTGATTCCTTTTCCAATTGTAATCCTAAGGACGGTTCTTTGGGATGGAATTACCTTTTTGGTAAATGACAGGATAGGAAATTTTGCAATATGTATGGTAGGAATATGGGGAATAGGATTTGGAATCAGCATATGGAGAAGCAAACGTAAGGAGAGGGTATTTTTAGATATCTGTCAGTCAGGAAAAACATGTAGAGAATGGATTTCAAAGCAAGCGCTAGAATTAATGGAAAAATTTGAGATTCATAATTCTGTAAGTGTTGAATACAACCCATTTGTACAGACACCGATGGTATATGGAATAAGGAATCCAAAAGTTTTACTTCCGACAGAAGAATATACCACAGACCAGCTAAAGATTATTTTATTGCATGAGCTGACACATATAAAACATAAGGATATCTTTTGGAAACTATTATGCAGAATGATTTTACTGATCTACTGGTTTTATCCATTAAAACGTCAAATATTTAAAGCAGTGAATGAATGGAGTGAAGTCTATTGCGATTTCAGTGTGATCAATGAGACGGGAAGCAAGAAGGGATATTTTAAGACAATCTATGATATTATGATTCATCAATTTCAGTTCCAGGAATATATCTGTGCAGGAATTGGGGAATGTAACTTGGAACGAAGAATATTAATCGCAAAGAATATTAAGAGAATGAATACGGAGAAATGGATCATAGGTTTTATTTTGAGCATGTGTTTTACACTATTTGGGGGAATCAGTGTTGTTACTGCAATGGAATCAATGCAATTGGGGTATAGAATTTTAGATAGAAATACAACAGAAGAAATTGTGGTAGATGGTACACCAGAGGTTATGAATTTAGTTGTACATAAAAAATATGGATATGATCCAAGAATTTTCCATACTAAATATTTGGAAGATGATGGTTCAATTTATGGGGTGGATTTTCTGAAAAAGAAAGAACGGGTACAAACGAAATGGATTTATTTAAAGAAAGGACAAAAAGTATTTTTTAAAGTCTTTGATATGACTGATAAAGATGCAAACAAAAGAAAATTAGAGGCAGGAATACGGGATTTTTCAAATAATATAAAATATGTTAACAGATCAGAAGAAATTGATTATAAGTTTTCAATTGAAAAAAGTGGAAAGTATCAATGTTTTGTTAGTAATTATAATGATCAAAATATTGAATTATTAGGAGAAATTGAAATTTTAGAGAGATAACGGAGGAGATATACAATGAAAAAGTTTTTTATATTAGTTTTAGGAATGATAATGTTAATGCTTATTCCTATTAATGTAAAGGCAGATGATGAAGTGGAGATAGGAGTAGATCAAGAAGAATCAAATATAGAATATGTAGAAATAGATCAAGAAATGGAATCATTTTCTGTGGGACATAAGGTATCGCTTAGTATTAATCCTAATGTAGAAAAAAGGGTAGGAAGTTATAAATTAAAAGCTAATCAATATGTTACGTTAAAAATTTCATATTCTTCAACTAATAAAATAAGAGTTGGAATTGTTAGTAAGAGTAGAAAATATGTGGCATTAAAAAATATTAAATCAAATGATATACAGAGAATAAAAGTAGGGGAAACAGATACATATTGGATATTTGTGCAAAATAACTCAAATAAAAAAATAACAGTTAATGGGATATATATGTTAAATAGATGATAGGTAATATATTTATTTATCAAAAGAAGGTGATGCTTATGATTTAGGGAAAATCCATATAACACAAATGGCGACCAACCAAAAATCCTTTCAAAAGGATAAGTATTATATGGATATAGAGAAGTATATCATAAATTATAGTTTAAAACAAAATAATTATAAACAAAGTTTTCTTAGGTTTTCTGAAGAAAGGAGGCAAATATGTTTAAAATCGCAAAAAAATTAACAGTTATAATGTTATCTGCAAGTATGATATTTTCTTGTTCTGGGATCATTGCACATGCAGAAAGGGTAAAAGATAAAAAACAACAATACTATCAGGCATATGAAAAAATTATCAAAGAAGCAAACGAAAAAATAGGAAGCAAAGATTTTGAGCTGCTTCCAATTGATGAAATTAATGAGGATGATATGTTAACACCGAAAGAATTTCAAAAGACAGTCAATGCAGCAATTCAATTAGATACTCAAAAACCTGTTATAGATGACAATGGTGGGGAATATTCCAATGAATCTAATGATAATATGTCTGCCAGAGCTTCTGGAGAAACAGTGACAGAAAGTCAGAATAAGAAAGTATCTGTGGCTGATAATCATTCTGTTACAATGAAATGTACAGCAACTTTTGTGACACGCTATAATGCATCTAAAAAACGTAGATTTATAACACAAATAAAAAGTGCTAAAGTAACAGTAAGTGGTTATGGATTTTCATGGAAGAAGTCACCTACAATTACAAAACGTGTGATTGATGGTGGCAGAACAGGAGAAATTTTATGTTTAGGAGTCATAAAAAATTCTTCTGGTTTTACAAAGCAAGTTTCGCTGTCATTTGAATTTTATTGCAATACAGGGGGAGGAATTGAAGTTCGTTAAATTCCATAAGTTCTGTAAATCTTAAGTCAATCTAATAGCAACTTAATAAGTGTTGGAGCGGGCTGCCATTATGGCAGCCCTTACTTATTTTATTAAAACCTGACACAATGCATCAAAGATTAAAGGCAATTGTTCAAGATCAATCGAAGAATAATTCATAACATAAACATTCTGAAAGTTCATATTGGATGTCTGGTCAACAAAATATTTTGATAATGGTGCAAGTTTGATCCCTTTTGATTTAGCATCAGATATCATATCCATTTCTGTTCTGTCTGTCTTTAATTTCATCATAAAATGAACCCCGGAATCTTCTTCTTTAATCGTAATATATTGATCCAAGGGCGCAGTCTTGAAAATTTCTAAAATAGCATCTCGTTTATTCTGATAATAATTACGCAGCCGGTTGATATGTTTTTCAAAACTTCCACTTTCCATAAAACGAGCCAGAGTATACTGTTCAAAATTAGAAACTGTACAGGAATAAAAAGATAGTTTCTTATAAAAAAGTTCTGTCAAAGAAGCCGGAAGTACCATGTAACTGATTCTTACGGTAGAAGATAATGTTTTTGTAAAAGTATTCATATAAATGACTTTATCAGAGACATCAATACTTTGCAGTGTAGGGATCGGTTTTCCGCCAAGGCGTAATTCACTGTCATAATCATCTTCGATAATATAACGGTTCTCATCCTTAGAAGCCCAACCAAGCAATTCATAACGACGGCTGATCGGTGTGATGATACCAGTTGGAAAATGGTGGGATGGGGAAAGATGCATAATGTCGATCTGATGATCTTCCAAGGAGTAGATGCAGACACCATGCTCGTCAAGATCGATCGCGGAATAAGACACATGCATACTATCATAGATCTTAGCAATCTTTGGGTAACCAGGATTTTCAATTCCATAAATCTTATCATCTCCAAGAAGCTGGATCAAAAGACCATATAAATATTCTGTCCCAGCTCCAACGATGATCTGCTCTGGGTTTACGACCATCCCGCGAAATGCATGAAGATAATCGGCAATCGCCTGCCGAAGTGCCATAATACCGCCACAAGGTGGGTTTTCCATCAATTGCTGCTGGTTTTCATTTAATAATTCACGCATCGTTCTTGCCCAGATTGTAAAGGGGAAGATCTCACTGTCTGTCTGATTACTTGTAAAGTCCGCAAGATAAGGAACTTTTTCTTTAAAAGAAAGTAATGTACTGCTAGGGCTTACAGAAAGAGTCTTTGTAAGATTCAATTCCCGAAGATCGGCAACGTAAAATCCTTTCTTTGGAATGGAATAAATATATCCTTCCGCCATCAACTGTTCATAAGCATTTTCAACAGTGATCACACTGATACCCAGATTTTTTGCGAAACTTCGTTTGGAAGGAAGTTTCTCATGAACGCCAAGATTTCCCAGTAATATGTCATTTTTGATACATTTGTATAAATATTCATAAAGGGAATCTGACCCTTTATTTGCAAAGTTATAGGTTAACATGATATGTAAATTCTCCAATCTGGCCTTATTGAACATATTCAAATTGATGATTTTAAAAAGGCCACAAATTAATTATAATCAGTCCCATAGCATATGTAAAGAAAACATAGCAAATGAATTTAGAAAAATACAGTGGAGGCTTACAACATGGAAACAACAAAGAGATACGAATTAAATAAAGAATTGGCACAGATGTTAAAAGGTGGAGTGATCATGGATGTTACAACACCAGAACAGGCAAAGATCGCACAGGAAGCTGGAGCATGCGCAGTTATGGCATTAGAGAGAATTCCGGCAGATATCAGAGCAGCAGGTGGAGTATCAAGAATGAGTGATCCAAAAATGATCGCAGGAATTCAGGAAGCAGTCACAATTCCAGTGATGGCAAAATGCAGAATCGGACATTTTGCAGAAGCACAGGTTTTAGAAGCAATTGAAATTGACTATATCGATGAGAGCGAAGTATTATCACCAGCAGATGATGTATACCATATCAATAAAAGAAACTTCAAAGTTCCATTTGTATGCGGAGCAAAAGATCTTGGGGAAGCACTTCGAAGAATCAATGAAGGAGCATCCATGATCCGTACCAAAGGAGAACCAGGAACAGGAGATATCGTACAGGCAGTGCGCCATATGAGAAAGATGAACAGCCAGATCGCACAGTTAGTCAGCATGAGGGAAGATGAATTATTTGAAGCTGCAAAACAGTTAAGAGTTCCATATGATCTTGTAGTATACGTTCACGAAAATGGAAAACTCCCAGTCGTAAACTTCGCAGCAGGTGGAGTCGCAACACCAGCGGATGCAGCCTTAATGATGCAGTTAGGAGCAGAAGGAGTCTTCGTAGGATCAGGAATCTTCAAATCTGGAAACCCAGCCAAACGAGCAGCAGCGATCGTACAGGCAGTGACAAACTTTACAGATGCCAAACGAATCGCAGAATTATCCAAAGACCTTGGGGAAGCAATGGTAGGAATCAACGAACAGGAAATCGAATTATTAATGGCAGAAAGAGGAAAATAAGATGAAACAAGTCGGTGTTTTAGCATTACAGGGCGCATTTATCGAACATGAAAAAATGCTTGAACAACTAGGCGTTTCCTGTATTGAATTACGAAACAAAGAAGATTTAGAAAAACCATACGATGGAATTATCCTTCCCGGCGGAGAAAGCACCGTTCAGGGAAAACTCTTAAAAGAGCTTGGTATGTTTGATACGATCAAGAAACAGATCGAAGAAGGAATGCCAGTTCTCGCAACCTGTGCAGGCCTCATTCTTCTGGCAAAAGAAATCAAAGACCAGGAAGAAACATACTTTGGAACAATCCCGATGTGCGTGAAAAGAAATGCATATGGAAGACAGCTTGGAAGTTTCTTTACAACGAAGGAATTTGAGGGGATTGGCGAGATACCAATGACGTTTATCAGGGCACCTTATGTGGAGAGTGTTGAAGAGGGCGTGAAGGTATTAGCAGAAGTTGATGGAAATATTGTTGGGGTAGAATATGGAAATCAGATTGGGGTTGCATTTCATCCGGAATTGGATGAGAATTTGAGAGTACATGAAAAATTTATTAGCAGATTGTAGATTTATTTTGAAGAAAGAGATGCCAAAGGAAAAGGCATCTCTTTTTTTGATATAGATTAGATTGAATCTCTTTTGTACATTTTGCAAAATAATATAGACGATATATTGATAAAATTATTCAAAGTAACTAAAAAACAAGTTGAATTAAAACAGTAAACATGTTAAAGTAAAAGTAATTAAAAAAACAGTTAAAAAGGGGATGAGTAAGATGGAATATTTAACTAACACAGAAGAATTAATGATGAAATGTATCTGGAACTACGGAAAAGAGATGCCATTTCTGCGAATGGGAGAAGAATTAAAGGACAAATTTCATAAAGAATATAAACGTACAAGTATTCGAACCTATTTGTTCCGTTTAGAAGATAAAGGATATATTAAAGTAGAGAAAAGGGGAAGAAAAGCATATATCAATGCATTGATTGACGAAACAACATATAAGACAGAGAAAGCAGCAAGCATGCTGGATGAATGGTTTGACGGATCAGCAAAAGAGCTGTTCAGTGCATTGAATCAAAAGATTCCCAAAGAAGATCAAGAAAGTTTGAAGGATATGTTAGATGAGATGGATTTTAAATAATATAGTGATCAATGGATTTACATATATCGTTTTTGGAACAGCCTTAGGAACGATCGTATATTTGATATGGAAATTAACTGGACGATGGTCTGAGAAGAGAGGATATGTAGATATCAGCTATTGGATCTGGAAAGTTGTATTATTATCTTTTTGGTGTCCGATATCATTTTTTGTGTTATTAAAGATAAGGAAAAATGGTTTGTATGGATTTGAATTCTGGAAGACAGCTTTTATTATGGACATAGCTTCTATTTTATTTTTTATATGGGTAGCTGGAACTGTGATATGTATAATACGCTATGGAAATCAGCATAGAAAGATACATAAAGCGATCAGACAATGTGAAGTTAAAGAACAATCTCCAATACTGCAAGAACAAATCAGTGAAATCAGTAAGAGAGTAAAACTTCACAGAAGTGTAAAACCAGTGATATTACATATGATCGAAGTTCCAATGGCATATGGACTTTTCCAGCCAAAAGTTCTGCTGCCAGCCAAAGAATATAGTCAACAGGAATTAGAAGTGATTCTGTTGCATGAGCTAGTACATCATAAACACCATGATCTGTTTTGGAAACAACTGTTTCAGATCACGAGATGTATTTACTGGTTTCATCCTGCAATGCAGGATATTCTGAGACAGCTAGATCAATGGGGAGAGACAGCATGTGATATGACGGTCAGCAGATATGTAAAGAGTGTAAAAGACTATTTCAATATTATTATAACAATAGCGGTAGAACGACCAGAATGTGGAGTTTATATGGCAGGACTTTGCGAAGGAACCAAGCTGCTTATGTTAAGAATGCAGAGAATGAATGCCTATATGAAGAAACGACCACTAAAGAAGGTTGTGTCTGCAGGATTAATAATAATGGTCTTTGGAGTCAGTGCAGTGACTGTGGCGGCATCATCTGTTGGGTATGCTAAGGGGTATAGTTATATTGCGGATAAGACAATGCCTGAAGCAGAAGGATTGGGAGAATCTATTGATTATGTAGTAGCTAAGGGAGAAAGTACAAGAAATCATACATTAAGAACGATAAAGGAAATAAAGCAAAAAAGAAAGATTCCAAAGATAGGACAGGTTCAATCCGTTGATATAAAAATAAAGCCGGGTCAAAGAGTTATAACTCAAGGAAGATATATCAATAAAAAGAAAGGGAAAGAAATAGAAATCTCTCTTTTAGTGGATACAGACAATGAAAAAGACAAAACAAAAGTCTCAATTGGAATCATAGACGAGAAAAATCGCGAACGATTCATACAGAGTACAGATGCTAATTTATGGCATGGATTTGAGATAAAAGAAAGTGGGGTGTATAAAGCATATATAGAAAATGATGGAAGTGAAGAAATAGAAATTTCAGGATACTATGCATTAAATCCGTATGTAACATTGGAGGAAAAAGAGAAGAATGAAGAAAACGATTAGCATGATAATTATGGCTGTGATTATGATAGCACTTATACCAAGTAACGTACGAGCAGATGACACAGATGATATGATCATTTCAAATCAAGTTGTAGAAGATGGATTCATAGAGGAAATAGAAAATATGGAAGTTGTACCATTTTCAACAACAGTAAATGTAAATTGGACAGTCAATGCGAAAGTCTTAAAAAGAAGTAAAGAATTTACGAAAAAAGCTGGCGAAGAAATTGCTATTAATATAAGAGTTAGTCCAGCAAAAAAAGTGCAGATTGGAATTATTGAAGGTGGGAAAGTAAAGAAATCTTATCAAACAACAACAGGAATCAATAGAAAAATTCCAATTACAAAAAAAGATACCTATGCTGTATTTGTACAAAATATGTCAGGAAGTCAGATAAAAGCGAAAGGATCTTATCAAAAATAAGAGTCAAGAAAGGAGATAATATATAAGCACAGAAAGGAAACGCTTATGAAAGAAAAATTAGGGAAGCAGATATTGGCAGTATTATTGACATGTACATTATGTTTGACATCAGTGGAGTGGTCTGGGATTGCAGGAATGATTCACTCAGTTCATGCAAAACAGACGACAAATGAAACAAGCGAAACAAAGAAAATCGTAGAAAAAACTACGAATTCTACCACATTTCAGATGACAGGAGGAAAGAAAAATACCATCTTTTATGGGCAGGATGTCCGCTTTGAAACAGACAATGGAACATTAAAAGACTACGATCCAACACTTGTAAAAGTAGAAGATTCAAAAAGCGAGAACGGAAACAGCTTAAAAGACTATGCCTATGAAAATGAAACAGGGGATAAGAAACACTATCTGCCAAAGAAACTGACAGACAAGACCCCGGTTTTGATGGAAAATGGAAAGTATGAGATCTCTTTCGCACCGATCTATGGAGAGGACGAAAAGAATACAGATAATACAGATACAGATAACACAACAGATTCAAAAGATCAGTCAGATAACCAGACATCCAAAGCTGTGGAACAGGCAGTCGCACAGGCAGATCAGGCAGTCCGTGCAGTAACAGACGGAACATCAGAAGATACAGAAGCAACAGACAAAGACGATCAGGAAGATGCTCTCACATCAGTAAAGAAATTAACACGTACCGGACTGGAAGAAGAAACGGTGGAAGATGCACGGGGAAATAGCGAGGAAAAACAGGTAAAAGTCTCATATGAATCAGAGAAGAAAGACTGCACATTTTCCTATGAATCCCTGAATACAGGAGTGAAAGAAAGCATTGTTCTGACAAAAGCACCGGAAGGAAACGTTCTGAAGTTTCATTTTAAAGCAAAAGGACTGACACCGAAGAAAAATGCAATGGATGGCGGGATCAGCTTTCTTGATGAGGAGACAGATGAGATCGTTGCATCTTTAGAAGCTCCAAATATAAACGATGCAACAGGAAAAGCATACAGCGAGAAACTGTATTATGACATTGAACCGGATGGAGAAGAAGATTCCTATCTCCTTATTCTGCATCTGGATGAAGATTACTTTCAGGACAAAGACCGGGAATATCCGGTAACGATCGATCCGACCGTATCATGGACCGGTTCCACAAACTTCTGAGATGTCTATGTGATCAACGGATCTTATAAGAATACAAACTTCTATGACAGCGGCATCACAGCCATGATGGCAGGAAAAGCCAAACAGGGAGTTTACCGTACCTATCTCCGCTTCAAGGATTTTACCAAGAAGATCGAAGGAAAATACGTGGACAGTGCAACACTTACGATGTATGAGACAGGAAGCAGCCAGAGCGGACAGACGATCGAGGCAAGAAGAGTCACAGGAGGATGGACAAGATCCGGATTAAAATGGAGCAACCGTCCGGGATACAGCACCAACTATGGAAGTGTGAAGACAACAGGAAAAGCCAAGAAAGGAAGAAGCATCAATCTGACCCAGTATGCAAGGGAGTGTGCTTCCGGGAAGATCACATCTTACGGAGTGATGTTAAAGAACTCTGATGAGACAAAGAGTTATGGACAGTTCTATGGTTCAAGGGCTTCCGCAAACCGTCCGAAACTGTCAGTGACTTACTATGACGGACCAACAACAGCAGCCAGTGCATCTGCGACACCAAGATATGTCGGAAAGAATACGCATTCGATCAAACTTACATGGACAGGGATCAATGCAAAATCATTAAACAGAGTGGAATACCGTCTGGCAACATGGGTCAACAACGCAGAAGGGAATTCAAACTATGTGCCATATTCCAGTTCGACAAAGATCGGAACAACATCCAGCGGATCAGCCACTATCAACAGCGATAAGTGGGCAGAAGGAGATTATAAGATCGTCGTCCGTGGAGTGGACAACGGATACATCAATGGATATGGAAAAGGGGCATGGTTTACGATCGACCGTACAGCACCGGCATTTGCAAGTGATCCGGAGATGACATCCGGAAAGACAGCAGCCAGTCCGTCCAGCCAGACAAATCCGGTACTGAAGATCACAGGAAAAGATGCGAACCTTTCTTATATCAAATATAAAGTAGATAATGCAGCATCTTATACGAAAGGAGCAGGTTTCAACGGAACAACATCCCAGACAACGATCAAACTTCCGATCAGCCAGGGTGTTACGGACCAGACATTTAAGATCCAGGCAGTGATCGTTGACAAGGCAGGAAATGAAAGTGCAGCAAAGACGGTCAACTATTATTATATCGATAATTCCAAAGCATCCGATTATGCACCGGAAGATGGAAAAGTCCAGAATCACTATGGAAAGAACACGATCAGCTGGAAGAAAAAAGAACTTCCAAACAGTATCAGTTATGCCGTTTATCGTGGAAAGAGCGAAGACTTTACACCGTCGAAAGAAAATCTTGTGAAGGCATCCATCAGGGACTCCTATTGTACAGATACCGAAGTTGCAGATGGAACCCAGTGGTATTACAAGGTGTGCGCACAAAAAGTTACAACAAAGGGAGAGGTAAACAGTACCAGTGCATATGTAACGATGAGATCACAGGTTTCGATCGACAAGGCGGAATACAGCCGGTGGCTTGGAAGCAGGGATTACCGTGATACAGCAGAGATCAGCACACCGACAGGAAGCGGAACGATCGACAAGGGAAGCGGAAATCTTACCTATGCAAACACGGATTTTGAGATCAATACCGGGGTGATGGGATTATCCCTTACAAGAACTTATAACAGCCAGTCAGACAAACAGGGAATGTTTGGAAACGGATGGTATGACAGCTTTCACAGGGAATTATATCATGTTGGAGATCAGGTGGTCTTTCAGGACAGCGATGGAAGCTGTCTGGCATTTGAGAAGAACGGGGACAGCTATACCTGTGAAGAAACCAAAGAATATACGTTGGAGGAAGAACCGGAAGAACAGGAAAAGACTTATGAACTGGAAGAAAAAACAGAAGCAAAAGAAGAACAGGAAACGGTAAAGAAGACCATTTCCTATCAGTGGACACTCATGGATAAGGACCAGAACATCACACGGTTTGATGCGAATGGAACGATGGTTTCACAGGAAGATGCAAACGGAAACTTCCTGTTATATGAGATGGATGAAACAGGGCTGTTAAAGACGGTGACAACAGACAAGAACCAGTCCCTTAAGATGCAGTATAATGACCAGAACCTGTTAAAAGAGATCGAACTTGCAGATGGAACAAAGATGCAGTATACCTACGATACAGCAGGAGATCTTACCAATGCAGCTCATGTGTCAGCGGACGGAACCCAGTCTGTACAGGAACCATATGCTTATGATAAAGAACATCATATGACAGCCATAACGGATGCAGAGGGAAATGATTATGGTGTTACATATGAAGGGGAAAAGGCAGTCCGTTTTACCAAACCGGACGGAGAATACCAGCAGATCACATATGGGGATGGAACAACTATGGTATCCCTTCATAAGAGTGATGGAACAAAGATATCCGAAGATTCCATGACCTATGAGAAAAACAGTGGAAAGCTCTTATCTTCCACAAATGGGAATGGAGTTAAGACGACATACCAGTATGAGAACACAGAGAATCCGCTGTTACAGACAGGAACTGAGACAACCGTATGCTATCAGACATTAGAAAACAATCAGGTAAACTTTAAGAATGATGTGAAAGTAACGACAACAACTGCATATGACAGCAACGAAAACGTAGTGGAAGAAGTAGATGAGACAGGGCAGGTAACAAGCACAACCTATGGAACAGGGAAAGAATCCAGTCTTGCACAGACAGAAGTAATCAAAAACAGTGAGGGAGAAACTACCTCAGACACAACCTATGATTACGATGATCATGGAAATACGATCCTTGAGTATGAAGATATCGGAGATACCAAGACAGAGTATACATATGATGAGGATGGGGAAGTCAAAGAAGAACAGTCCTATGAGAATGTTAAGTCAGAGGGGGATGCCGGAGTTCTGACGTCCGAACAGACAACACAGAAAGAAGAAGCAGACCACAAAGTCAGTGAGACATTAACAAGCACACAGGGAGAAGTGACACAGGAAGATACAACCTCCTATGATGCGATGGGAAGGGAAGTTTCAAGTACGGACCAGAATACAGGAGAAGTGACAACCATCACCTATGATTTTATGGGACGTGCAGTAAAGACAGAAAGATCCCTGAAAGATCAGGAAGGAAAGGATATCGTCCAGACAGAGATAAAGAGCTATAATGCAAACGGATCAGTCACATCAGAGACGAGCAGTGCAGGAGTTACAATCAAGTATACTTATGATAACAGAAACCGTGTAACTACCACAAAGGAAGAAGCAGACAATAAGACAAAAACAACAGAAACTTCTTATGGATATGAAACTGCCGTGATCCATACCCTGACAGGCACAAAGACTTATAAAGATCTTCAGGTACAGACAACCAGAGTCAATGGAACCGTGACAGACAAGACATGGACAGACCATGCAGGCAATGCAGTCCGTACCTTAAGCAGCGGTATCTATACGGATCATGTCTTTACCGAAGACGGAAAAGAGATCGCAGCGGTTACCCTTGGAAGCAGCACCGATGGAGAAGGAAAGATTTCCCTGGCGTTATACAATAAGGAAGGGAAAACAACCCATACGATCAGCCAGCCGGTAATTGATGGAGACAGTATCACCACAGGAAAAGATACGATCATCAATGAGACTGCATATGATGTTAATGGAAATGAGAGTGCTGTGACCGATGGAAACGGAAATGTCACAACCTATACTTATGATGACCAGAACCGTGTCACAGGTGTCAGCAGAAAGAATGGAAACGAAACGATCAGCAACAGTATTTCCTATGACATGGGAACCGATGGAAAGACCACGACCAGTGTCAAAGATGCCAACGGACATGTCAACAAAGAAGTGACAAATGAGGCAGGACTGACAGAAAGCACCACAGATCTTGGAGACGGAGAAGAACAGATCACAACAGCTTACAGTTATGACACAAACGGAAACAAGATTAGGGAAAACTATGCAGACGGTGGTTATAAAACATTTGATTATGACAGGAAGAACCGGCTGATCAAAACAGAGTCCTATGAAGCAGGGGAAGCAGGAGAAAATATCGGAGAGAAGACCTTAAAGACGGTTTACAGCTATGATATTAACGACAGACTGTTAGAAAGTATTGACTATCAGATCGACGGAGCAGAAGAAACAGCTGTACGTTACACAGAATATCAGTATGACCGCAGAGGACAGACAACAGGATATGCAGAATTAAGTCAGGAAAATGAACCGACAGCCGATGAGATCAAAGCACACCAGATCAGATATCATTATGACAGTGATGGAAAGCTTACAAAGGTTACTTATCCAACGACAAAGAACGGAGTTCATGCGTTATCCTATGAATATGACCAGAACGGATGGCTGACAAAGATCAAAGGAGAGATCCAGTCAGGAGATGGAAGTACAGAAAAGACGGTACGAAGCTATACTTATGACAGCTATGGCAAAGTCAAAGAGATCAAAGACTACAGAGATCTGTTAAACAGCAGTGATCAGGCAGTGAAGAAAGACTACACTTATGACAGCCTTGACCGTGTCAAAGAGATGACTTACACAGATCTTGAGACAGGCAAAGTGATGGAATCCTACCGCTACAGTTATGACA
>OHAC01002454.1_pt1 | contig 14716 bp, 14 predicted proteins | sample 1577051 | NCBI WGS metagenome assembly OHAC01 (sample SAMEA3541499, study PRJEB24748) | human gut metagenome | biome: human gut; feature: human-associated habitat; material: faeces | place: China | collected 2012 | reverse complement strand
ACCTGTGACCCTCTGCTTGTAAGGCAGATGCTCTCCCAGCTGAGCTAAACTTCCGTACCGTCCAGCGACTATTATAGTATACTCACTGGATGCGGTTTTGTCAACACTTTTTTCAAAGTTTTTTTGATTTTTTTCAAAATTCTTTTTTCTCTGTCAAAACGTGCTGTTTTTCGCGGTTATCAGCCGTTATTCTCCTCTTTCGCCGTCGCAGCCTCCAGCATCACAGCAATGTCGTCGCGGGTCATCTTATAGACCTTGTCGCAGAACTGACAAGTTACTTCAATGCCTTCCTCCTCATCACGCAGGCGCGTCAGCTCGTCCTTGCCCAAGCTGATGAGCGCGCGGGTGACCTTGGCGTGATTGCAGCCGCAGCGATAGGTAACCGGTGCTTCTTCCAAAAACTCGACCTCAAAGCCGTCCAGCACGGCATGGGCAATGTCCTCCAACGACATGCCGCTCTCCAGCATCGCGGTCATTGCGCCAGCTTTGGCAATGTTGTTTTCCAGACGGGTGATGTCCTCGTCTGTCGCGCCCGGCATGAGCTGGACGATATAGCCGCCCGCCTGCTTGACATGCTGGTCGGTGTCCACCAAAACGCCCAGCGCAACCGCAGACGGCACCTGTTCGCTCTCCGCGAAATATTTGGTGATGTCCTCGGCAATTTCGCCGTTGTGCAGAGCTGTCGTGCCGGTAAACGGCTCACCGACACCAATGTCCTTGATAACCATCAGATAGCCGCGACCGACACCGGAGCCAACGTCCAGATGGCCGTTCGGCAGCAGCGGCAGCTCCGCAGCAGGATTCTGCAAATAACCGCGCACGCAGCCGTCACAGTCGCCGATGGCGGTAATGGCACCAAGCTGGCCGTTGCCCTTGATCTGAATGGTCACAGAGCCGTTCTTGTCCTTCAGCTCTCTGCCCATCATAGAAGCCGCAGACAGCGTTCTGCCCAGCGCAGCGGTTGCCAGCGGCAGCGTTTTGTGAATCTGGCGCGCGCGCTCAACGGTTTCCGTTGTGCACACCGCGGTAAACTTGATCTCCGCATTGCGGCAAATCGCACGAATCAATCTATCACTCATATTTTATCGTCTCCTCATGATTTATTCCGGTTTTCTTGCCAAGAAGAAAATGCGTTCTTCCTTCTCCTTCGGCGGCTCGTCCGACAGCTCACCGCGCAGTTCGATGTCTGCAAAGCCCGCCTGCTGTAACATATCCGTCAGCTCCGCATTGTCGTACACGCGCTCGATGTGGTGTTCTTCATAGCGGTTCCATGCGCCATCCTCGTTGAGCTCAAAGATATCAAAGTGATACTGGCACAGATTTTCTTCCAGCATGCACTGCCAGACGCAGAACACATCCTCATCCTCGCGGACAAAGCTCTGTCCGTCAATGCGCTCCAGCTTGCTGCGGGTGTTGACGTCAAATAAAAACAGTCCGCCCGGCTTGAGATATGTATAGACGCGCTTCATTGCCTCGCGCAGCATATCCGGATCTTCTACATAATTGACGGAATCCAAGCAGCACACGCAGGCATCTATCCCGCCGTACAGCTCCAATTCCTGCATCGGCTGATGCAGAAGCAAAACCGGCTTGTCCGGATTGGCATCCATGCAGTTTTCCTGTGCAATCATCAGCATATCTTCCGACTGATCGACACCAATCATATCATAGCCGCGCTGTGCCAAGATGCTGGTCAGCGAGCCGGTACCACACGCCAAATCCAAAATCACAGACGGCTTGACGTGCTTTTGTTCAAAAATCCGCTCAAAAAAATCCGCCCACCGTTCGTATGGCACGTCATCGGTGAAGCGGTCATAGTATTCCGAGAGCAGTCCGTACTCTGAATATTCACTCATCTGTATCGTTTCCCTTTGCTTGCTTCATGCGATCCAGTGCCGTGCGGTAACCGTCCGAACCATACGTCAAGCACTTGTTGACGCGGCTGATGGTTGCCGTAGACGCACCGGTCTCCTTTGCGATATCACTGTAAATGCGTCCCTCATCCAGCATAGCAGCGACCTGAAAGCGCTGTTCCATGGCACGCAGCTCGCTGATGGTGCAGAGATCCTCAAAAAAGTTGCTGCACTCCTCCAGCGTGTTCAGATGCAGGATTGCCTGAAACAGACTATCCATGGATTTTCCCCTGAGTTTGTTGTTCATCCATCTCGCCTCCCTCACTAACAGCTATATTGTAACATGTTAACGTGTGAAAGTAAACAGAAAAATGGCAGAAAAAACAGCAGGCACATCTCCGCGCCTGCTGTCTGTATCCGGTTTGCTTATCCCTCGGTGCCGCCGTCTTCGCTGAGCGCATGGATATTGTCTCTAACATCCTGCAACGCCCATGTTTCTGTTTCGTTATACGAATTGACACAGGTAATATCTGTTGTTTCCCCGTCTGTTAGCACCTGTACATCCGGTGTTACCGGCATTCCCTTGTCAAAGAGAGCAAATGCGCCCTGCCATGCGCCGATCACGATCTCATCAGAACGCTGAACCAGCTCTTCGTGTGTCAAGCTCTTCGGATCCGTGGACACGCCAACCATGTCCGGTGCACTTCCGCTGCCTGAAGGCTTTGTCGATGTCGGTGCAGGGTTGTTCGAGCCACAGCCCGCCAGAATGCCAACTGCCAACACTGCTGCCAGCAACAAACTAAATACTCTGCGTTTTTCCATAAAAAGACACCTCCTTTTTGTAAAGGTGACATAGAATAACTTTCTTGTCAAGGACTAAAAAACAAGAACAGGCACATTTCTGCGCCTGCTCTTTCTCTTGTATGTTTTACTCCATGCTATCCAGCGTCTTGCTGAGCAGCTGGTTAATCATCTTCGGATTGCCCTTGCCCTTGGAGGCCTTCATGCACTGACCAACAAGGAAGCCAATGGCGTTCTTCTTGCCCTTCTTATAGTCTGCGACAGACTTCGGATTGGCAGCGAGAACCTCGTCAACCAGCTTCTGAATTGCACCCTCATCGGATACCTGCTTCAGACCCAGCTTGTCAACGATGGTGTCAACCGAATCATCGGTCTCAAACAGCTGAACCAGAACCTTCTTGCCGGCGTTGCCGGAAATGGTGTTCTTCTCAATCAGCTCAATCATGTCAACCAGCTTCTGCGCGGTCAGCTTGGTGTCCTTCAGCTCCAGATTCTTGTCGTTCAGATACTTGGAGATGTCAGACAGAATCCAGTTTGCGATGTTCTTGGCATCGACACGCTGCATGTTGACGCCCTCATCCAGCAGGCACGCCTTGTCAAAGGAATCCGCCAGAATGCGCGCTTCCTTCGGCTGCAAGCCGATTTCTTCCATGTAGCGGTTGTAGCGAGACTGCGGCAGCTCCGGAATCTCCGAGCGAATCTGCTCCAGCCATTCATCGCTGATTTCTACGGCTACCAGATCCGGATCCGGGAAATAGCGATAATCCTGCGCATCCTCCTTGGAACGCATGACCATGTTCTTTCCGCGGGAATCGTCCCAACGGCGGGTCTCCTGCGTAATCGTGCCGCCCTCAGACACAACGTCAATCTGGCGATTTACTTCGTACTCAATGGCACGCTCTGCCGCAGAGAACGAGTTGATGTTCTTCATCTCGACACGAGTGCCCAGCGTCTCGGAGCCTTCCGGACGAATCGACACGTTGACATCACAACGAATCGAGCCTTCCTCCATGCGGCAGTCGCAAATTTGCAGATAAGACAGGGTCGTCTTGACGGTCTCCAAGAATGCCTTTGCCTCTGCTGCGGAATGAATGTCCGGACGCGTTACCATCTCGATCAGCGGTACGCCGCAGCGGTTGAAGTCAACAACCGTGCCCTCACCCTCATCGTGCAGCAGCTTGCCTGCGTCTTCCTCAAAGTGAATGCGCTCAAAGCGAACGCGCTTCGGCTCGCCGTTTACTTCAAAATCAACATAGCCGTTTTCGCAAATCGGCACATCGAACTGCGAAATCTGGTATGCCTTCGGCAGATCCGGATAGAAATAGTTCTTGCGGTCAGACTTGCACAGCTGGTTTACCGTACAATGGGTAGCCAGACCCATCTTTGCCGCATAATGCACGACCTGCTTGTTCAGAACCGGCAGAGCACCCGGCTGACCCGTGCAAACCGGGCAAACATGGGTGTTAATCTCTGCGCCGAATGCCGTGCTGCATCCACAGAAAATCTTGGTCTTTGTAGAAAGCTCGGCATGGACTTCCAAACCGATGACTGCTTCATAATTCATGATACGATTCCTCCCTTACAGTGCCACGATGTTGGACAGACCGGACGCCTTCTCATAGGCAAGACCGGCATTGATGAGCTTCTGCTCGCCAAAGCGCGGACCAATCAGCTGCATGCCAATCGGCAGCTTGTTCGCATCAAAGCCGCACGGCTGAACCATTGCCGGAAGACCTGCGATGTTGACGGAAACCGTGCAAATATCGCCCATGTACATCTGCAGCGGATCAGAGGTCTTTTCTCCAATCTTGTATGCGGTGGTCGGTGCTACCGGCGTCATAATGACGTCTACCTGCTCAAATGCCTTGTTGTAGTCGGCACGGATAGCGCGCTGTGCGGCACGTGCCTTCTTGTAGTACGCATCATAATAGCCGGAGGACAGCACGTAAGTGCCCAGCATGATGCGGCGCTGTACTTCCTGACCAAATGCTTCACTTCTCGACTTGACGTACAGATCAATGATGCCGTCAAACTTTTCTGCGCGATAGCCGTACTTGACACCGTCAAATCGTGCCAGATTGGACGAAGCCTCTGCGGAGGACAGAATGTAATAAATCGGCAGGGCATACTTGGACAGCGGCAGAGAAATCTCTACGACTTCTGCGCCCAGCTGCTTATAGGTCTCTGCGGCAGCCAGAACCGCCTTGCTGACCTCTTCCGAGATGCCTTCACCAAAATATTCCTTCGGCAGACCAATCTTCATGCCCTTGATGTCCGCATTCATGCCGGCGTGCAGGCTGTCATATTCGCGCGGATAGCTGGTGGAATCCATCTTGTCATAGCCGCGCAGCACGTCTGTCAGCAGTGCGGCGTCCTCTACGCTGCGGGCGAACGGGCCGATCTGATCCAAAGAAGATGCAAATGCAACCAGACCGTAACGGGAAACCGTGCCGTAAGTCGGCTTGAGACCAACAACGCCGCAGAAGGATGCCGGCTGACGGATGGAGCCGCCGGTATCAGAACCCAGTGCGATGGAAACTTCACCGGCTGCGACAGAAGCTGCTGCACCGCCGGAAGAGCCGCCGGTTACATGCTCCAGATTGTGCGGATTGTGCGTCTTTTGCAGCGCAGAATTCTCACAGGAAGAGCCCATCGCAAACTCGTCCAGATTGGTCTTGCCCGTCATGACCAGACCGGCATCGTGCAGGCGGTTCATCACCGTTGCATCGTATGGCGGCTGGAAGTTTTCCAGCATACGGGAAGCACAGGTGGTGCGAATGCCCTTGGTGCAGATGTTATCCTTTACGGACACCGGCACACCTGCCAGCGGAGCCAGCTCCTCGCCTGCGGCGCGCTTAGCGTCAATCGTTGCTGCCGTCTCCAGTGCGTGCTCCTCGGTCAGCGTGATGTATGCGCCGACTTTGTCCTCTACAGCGGCAGTTCTTGCAAACGCAGCCTTGGTCAGCTCTACCGAGCTGACTTCTTTATTTTTCAGCATTGCCGAGAGCTCGGCTGCTGTCTTCTGATACAATTCCATGGTATTGCCTCCCTTATTCTACGACACGCGGTACGCTGACGCCGCCGCATGCCACACTCGGTGCATTCGCAAGGATTTCTTCCTTGTCGTAAGACGGAACGACTTCATCCTCGCGCATGGCGTTCTTGCGCTCGGTATCAATGCAATCGGTGATGTCGCCCAGATCCAGCTCCTGTAGCTGGTCTACCATGGCAACGATTTCCTGCATATCCTCAGCGATTTTGTCAAAGCCCTTGCCCTTTGGGTCAAGACGCGCCAGATTGGCGATATATTCGACATTTTCTCTCGTAATAGCCATTATTCTTTGTCCTCCTGTATCAAATCTTGAAATTCCTGCTCGGTGAGCACCGGAATGCCAAGTTCATTCGCTTTTTTCAGCTTGCTGCCCGCGTTCTCGCCCGCGACGACAAACGTTGTCTTCTTGGAGACCGAGCCAGATGCGCGGCCGCCCAACTGTTCGATGCGTTCGGTCGCCTGCTTGCGCGTAAACAGCGTCAATGTGCCGGTCAGTACAATCGTTTTTCCCGCCAGCTTGTCGCTCTTGACGAGCTGTTCGCCTTGGAAATTGACGCCTGCTTCACGCAACCGTTCCACGAGATGCTTGGACTGTTCCTGTCCGCGCCATTCCTTTATCGACTGCACAATTGCGCCGCCGATGTCTCGAATATCGGTCAATTGCTGCTCTGTCGCACCAAGCACCGCATCCAGCGAGCCGAATGTCGCAGACAGCGTTTTCGCCGCTTTTTGTCCGATATGACGAATGCCAAGCGCAAACAACAGCCGAGACAAATCATTGCTCTTGGATTTCTCAATCGCCGCAATGAGATTCTCCGCGGATTTTTTTCCCATGCGTTCCAGCGGCTCGATTTGTTCTTCTCTCAGCGTATATAAATCTGCGGCGGAATGCACGAGTCCGGCATCAATCAACGACTGCAAAACAGCCTGTCCGCAGCCGTCAATGTCCATCGCATCGCGCGACACAAAATGCATGAGATTGCGCAGCAGCTGTGCCGGACATTCTGCGCCGGTGCAGCGAATCGCCGCTTCATCTTCGTCCTCAAAGACCGGTGCGCCGCACACCGGACAGACCTTTGGCATTTCATACGGCACGGTGTTTTCCGGCCGCTTTTCCGGCACATAACCGAGAATTTCCGGTATAATCTCGCCTGCTTTGCGCACGCGAACGGTATCGCCAATACGGATATCTTTCTCCCGAATAAAATCGCGGTTGTGCAAGGTCGCGCGGCTGACAGTTGTGCCCGCCAGCTGTACCGGATCCAGCACGGCATTTGGCGTCAGCACGCCGGTTCTGCCGACAGTGATAATAATATCGCGCAAAATCGTTTCTTTGACTTCCGGCGGATACTTATACGCGGACGCCCAGCGCGGATATTTTGCCGTTGAGCCGAGTGCACGGCGCAGGGCAAAGTCATTGACCTTGACAACCGCACCGTCAATATCAAAATCCAATTCGCCGCGCGTGTCACCCATGTGCTGAATTTCGCGTTCAATATCTTTCGGATCCGTATACACCGGATAGCGCGGAGAAACCGGAAACCCGAGCTGTTTCAAATAATCCAGCGCCTGCACATGCGATTCCAGCGGCAAATCATCACTATTCTGAATGTTAAAGCAGAAAATGGACAACTTTCTCTCTTTGGTCACATTGCTGTCCAGCTGCCGCAGCGAGCCGGCCGCCGCATTGCGCGGATTGGCAAGCAGCGGTTTGCCCTCCAGCTCACGCTGAGCATTGATGGCGTCAAACACCGAGCGGCGCATATACACCTCGCCGCGCACAACCAATGTTTCCGGCGCACCGTGCAGGACTTTGGGAATGTCCGCAATCGTGCGCAAATTGTCCGTGACATCCTCACCTGTGATGCCGTCACCGCGCGTCGCGCCGCGCACAAAGATGCCATTTTCGTATTCCAGTGAAACAGACAGACCGTCAATTTTGTACTCCACCACGTATTCCGGCGCACGAGCGCGGGTATAAAACTCCTGCAGTTCATCAAACGAGAACACATCCTGCAAGCTTTCCAGCGGCCACGGGTGCGTCACTGCGGTAAATTTGTCTGAGACGCTACCGCCCACGCGATGGGTCGGAGAGTCCGGCTCATCCACCTCCGGATATTCTGCCTCCAGCGTCTCCAGCGCACGCAGCATACGGTCATATGCAAAGTCTGAAATTTCCGGCGCATCCTCATCATAATATTTTTTATTGTGATAACGCAGGGCTTCGCGCAAAGCCGCTGCCTGCTGTGCGATATTCACTGCCATCCATCCCTTCCTAAACAATCATATCTATTATAGCAAAAATATCCGTGCAGAAAAAGAGGTTATTTTGAATTTGCGGAAATCATTGGCACATCTCCGACAAGAATGCTCTCTTCCAGCGGATAGTTTGCCCGCACCGTCATGCTTTTCGCCGTGCCGAGCAATTGCAGCGAGAAATCCGCACAGATCGTCACAGAGACCTCATACAAAGTCTGATTGATGCCGGCACTGGAAAACTGCGACTCCACCTGTGCTGTCACGCAGCCCAGCGACACCACGCCAAACGGAATCTGCGGCCCGAAGCCTGTGAGCAGCTGCGGATCCACAAGCGTCCCCAGCGCCACCGATGTCCGCGCATGCTCCAGCGCGCCAATTTCATCGTACACGCGCTGTACAAGCTGGGTTCGAATGCGATTGACGGCGGCTGAATTTGTCGTGAGCGCGGTCACCGCGCCGGTTTCATCCCGATGCAGTGTTCCGATTTCTTCCATCTGATCGGCACAGCTCGCCACAGCGTGTTCCATCTTGCTCGTTGCCTGATACTGTACATAATTCTCTGCGTATACAGCCAATTTGGGACGCAGGACAGCGGCAGCCATGGCCGGAATCAAAAGCAGCCCTGTGAGTGTCACGCACAGCAGGATCTTGCCCTTTCTGTGTCTGCGCATTGCGCCGCCCCCTCTCTTTGTGAGAGCAGGATATGCGCCTGCGATTTGCCGTGACACAAAAAAAGAAGAGCACCCGCAAACGCGGATGCTCCCCATTGATTCAAATAATAAAATTATTCGTCGTCGTTCAGCAGAGCGCGGATAGACAGGGAAACCTTCTGCTTCTCCGGATCAATGTCAATGATCTTAGCTTCTACTTCTTCATCCTTGGACAGAACGTCTTCCGGCTTCTCGATGCGGCGGTTTGCAATCTGAGAAATGTGGATCAGGCCGTCAACGCCCGGGATGATCTGAGCAAATGCACCGAACGGCATGAACTTCAGGATGCGAACGGTAGCGGTGTCGCCAACTTCGTAGTTTGCGGTGAATACGTTCCACGGATTGTCTTCCGGACGCTTGTAGCCCAGGGAAATCTTCTTGTTCTCACGATCCAGACCGATTACGTAAACGTTTACGGTATCGCCAACGTTTACAACCTCGGACGGATGCTTGATGCGGCCCCAAGACAGCTCGGAGATGTGGATCATGCCATCAACGCCGCCGATGTCTACGAATGCGCCGTAAGAAGTCAGGGACTTCACGGTACCGGTGTACTCGTTGCCAACTTCGATCTCGCTCCAAACCTTCTCAGCAGCAGCGCGACGCTCTTCCTGCTGTACCGCACGGATGGAACCAACCACGCGCTTGCGCTGACGGTTGATCTCGGTGATGCGGAAACGTGCAGTCTGACCTACCAGCTGGCTCAGCGGCTGGCCCTTCGGGATACCAGTCTGAGAAGCCGGGATGAATACGCGGATGCCAAATGCGTTAGCAACAACGCCGCCCTTGTTCTCTTCGTTAACCTTACCCTCGATGATGGTCTTATTTTCCTTTGCGTCCTCGATGGACTCCCAGCCCTTCATCTGGTCTACGCGCTTCTTGGACAGTACAATGGTGCCCTCTGCGTCGTTTACGCGAACAACAACAGCTTCGATGTCGTCGCCTACGTGGATGCTCTCCTCAGCGTTGAAGGACGGATCGTCGGACAGCTCATGGGTCGGGATGTAAGCAGCGTGCTTTACGCCCAGATCTACGTGAACTTCGTTCGGGGTGATCTTCAGAACAGTACCGGTTACCTTATCTCCTGTATTTAAAGTCTTGAAGGATTCCTCCAGCATAGCAGCAAAATCTTCGCTGCCGGTTTCAATTCTTGTCTCTTCGCTCATAATGTTTCTGACCTCCTTAATTATCCAGGCTGGCGTGGACGCGCCTGCTGTAATCCCGATAAATGGTTGCTCCATACCCTGGATCTCATTTCCCGTAAGCCCAGTGGCATCTTCGATGTATAGCACATGATCACACAGTGACGTGCTAATTTCATACAGACGCTTTGTGTTAGAGCTTTTTCGGTCGCCAATCACAATCATAATGTCCGATTTGCCAGCCAGTAGACGAGCTTCCGCTTGGCGCTCGTCCGTTGCATTACATATTGTACCAAATATTTTTGCGTTTGTACACTGTTTTTTTATAATTTTACCGCAAATATCAAAGATTTCCCTGTTGATGGTGGTCTGCGCAACCACACTGACTGGAATTTTCTGTAAATTTTCTCCATTTTTGCCGATTTTCTCCAGTGCTGCACGCAGTTCCTCCGGCGTTTCGTACACCTCGGATGTGCCGCACCAGCCCTGAATGCCAACGACTTCCGGATGATTACGGGAGCCGATGACGATGATTCGGCGTCCCTGCTCGCTCTCCTCGCGCACAATCCGGTGAATCTTTCCGACGAACGGACACGTGGCATCGACAATGCGGCAGCCTTTCTGTTCCAGCTGCTGCACGACGCGCTCCGGCACGCCATGCGCGCGAATGAGCACCGGCACACCGTCCGGAATATCCGCGACATCTTCCGCCTTGTGCACGCCCAGTTTTTCCAGACGTCCGACCTCGTGCGCATTGTGAATAATATCGCCCAGCGCCCAAATGCAGCCGTACTTCTGACAGGCTTTCTCCGCCATGTCCACCGCCCGTTGCACGCCAAAGCAAAAGCCCGCTGTTTTTGCGACTGTTACCATGTTATATCGTCTCCTTCAGCGCGTAAATGCGGCGCATCATATCGTCCGCAATCGCGCGATAGCCGTCTTTGGACTTGGTTTTTTCCGGTATATACGCATCGCCGAAAACCACATAAACCTTTGAGCGAAATTTCTTGTTTTCCGATATATAAATCGGCACAATCGGCGCACCGGTGCGTGCGGCAATCATCGCCGCGCCAACCTTCGCCTCATCGCCCGCTTTATGCTTGGTACCGCCTTCTGGAAAAATCAGCAGCTTCTTTCCCTCTTTGACCGCTTTGAGTGAGGTTTTAATCGCTCCGATGTCCGCTGTGCCGCGGTCAACCGGAAATGCGCCGAGCGCCGAGATGAGCGGCCCGAGCAGCTTGATTTGAAACAGCTCTTTTTTCGCCATTGCCACAAGCGGATACTGATTGCCGAGCGCCGTGCCGACAAGCACCGGATCCGCCCACTGCGTGTGGTTTGCCACCAGCACACAGCCGCCGTCCGGCACCTTTTCGCGTCCAATGACGTGATAATTGTATTTCAGATGGTCGTATACGTTGACAATCGGAATTGCCAGCGCCTGAAAGGTACGGTTGTATTTCATGCTCACCCCTCCAGTGCCGGACGAATCACAGCTTCTACCGCCGCAATCGACTGCTCCAGCGTCAGTTCGCTCGTGTCTACGAGAATCGCATCCTCCGCTTGCTTGAGCGGTGCGGCGGCGCGGGTCTCATCGTCGTGATCGCGCTGCTTCATGTCTGCGAGCACCTCTTCCAATGTGACATCTTCGCCCTTTTCCCGCAGCTCAATAAAGCGGCGCTTGGAACGCGCCTGCGCCGATGCAGTCAGGAAAATTTTGACCTCTGCATCCGGCAAAATGACGGTGCCGATGTCGCGTCCGTCCATGATGACATTGTGCGTTTTCGCCATCTCCCGCTGCGTCTGCAACAAAAAAGCACGCACTGCCGGAACTGCAGACACAAACGATGCATACTTGGACATCTCCGGTGTGCGAATGGACGCAGAGACATCCTCACCATCGAGCAGTACATGCTGCACGCCCTGTTCATACTTCAGGCTCACCTGAATTCCGCTGTCCAGCACCGACTGGATGCGCTCGGTCTGTCCCAGCGCGATGCCTGCGCGACATACCGCCAGACCAATCGTGCGGTACATCGCGCCCGTGTCCACATACACAAAGCCCAAATGTCCGGCAGCCGCACGAGCAATCGTGCTTTTTCCTGCGCCGGACGGGCCGTCAATTGCAACTGCAATGGTTTTCATATATCTTTCCTCACTTTTATTCACGCGCGGTCACTTCCGGCATGCAATCCTGCCAGATAGCCGGTCGACCACGCAATCTGCAAATTAAATCCGCCGGTGTACGCATCCACGTCCATAATTTCTCCGGCAAAGTACAGATTCGGCACCTTTTTGGACTCCATCGTCTTAGGTACAATATCTTTGACGGATACGCCGCCGGATGTGATAATCGCGTCCTCAATCGGTCCCGGCTGTGTAATATCCAGCGCAAAATGCTTGAGTTCCTGCACGAGCTTCTGCCGCTGTTTTTTGGTAATCGCATTGACCTTTTGGTGCGGGTCAATCTCTGTACGCTCAACGACAATCGGAATCAGCTTGCGCGGCAGCAGCCCGCCGAGCGAATTGCGGAAATCCGTGTTCAATTCCTGCGAAAAGTCCGACAGGATGCGCTTGTCCAACACAGCTTCGTCCAGTGCCGGCTTCAAGTCAATCTCCGCCCGATACGTTGCCTTGTCCCACTTGCGCATATGAGAAGATGCGCTGAGCACCAGCGGGCCGGAAATGCCGAAATGTGTAAACAGCATTTCACCAAAGCCCTCATACAGCTTTTTATTGTTCTCAAAAATTGTCAGCGTGACATTTTTGAGCGGCAGTCCCTGCAAACGCGGGCAGGTCTTACCCGGACAGACCAGCGGAACCAGCGAAGCGCGCAGCGGTGTCACCTTGTGTCCAAGCTCCTGCGCCCAGGCATAGCCGTCACCGGTCGAGCCGGTCAGCGGATACGATTTGCCGCCGGTTGCCACAATCACGCGGTCCGCGCGGTGCAGCTTGCCCTCGGTCTTGACACCGACAACACCGGTTTCATCGGTCTGGATGCCGATCACACGCTCTTGTACAATCGTCACGCCGCAGCGCTTGACCCAGAAAAACAACGCGTCTACAATATCCCGCGCCTTGTCCGACTGTGGAAACACGCGGTTGCCGCGCTCGGTTTTGAGCGGTACGCCCAGTTCCTCAAAGAACTTCATGGTGTCCTGTATGGAAAACGCACCCAATGCACTGTACAAAAAGCGCGGATTTTGCGGCACATGCGTCAAAAATTCCTGCATGTCACAGTTGTTGGTGACGTTGCAGCGCCCCTTGCCTGTAATCGCCAGCTTGCGTCCCACTTTTTCATTGCGCTCAAACAGCAGCACGCGGGCGCCCTGCTGTGCTGCTGTTCCGGCAGCCATCAGACCGGCTGCGCCGGCTCCAATCACTGCGACTGTTATAGAATTATTCATTGTCGAGTTTCTCATATACCTCATATTCGTCCCAAATGGATTCCAGATGATTAAAGGTCTCGCTGATTTCCTGCTGCTTGCGCATGCCGATGGCGACAATCAGCGCGTTGACGACGCTGAGCGGTGCGACCAGCGAATCGACAAACGAAGCCATGTCGCTCTTTGCGAGCAGCGTATAATCTGCCGTCTGGCTCAGCGGAGACAGCTGGCTGTCTGTCAGCGCAATGACCGTCGCGCCGGACTTTTTCGAGTACTCCAGCGCCTTGAGCGTGCGCTTGGAATAGCGCGGGAAGCTGACGCCAAACACCACATCGCCCTCACCGACACGCAAAATCTGCTCAAAGATTTCGCTCACGCTGTTCGTGTGAATCAGCTTGACGTTGTCGAACATCAGATTGAAATAGAAGCCGATAAATCCCGACAGGGACGCCGAGGAACGGACGCCGAGAATATAAATATTCTTGGCGTGCAAAATCGCTTCTACGGCGCTCTGGAAGGAATTGCGGTCAATTTCATCCAGCGTCATGCGGATTTTGTCGATGTCCGAGGACAGCACGGAGCGCAGAATATCCTGATCGCCCATTCTGTCGCTGGTCACTTCCATACGCTGTACGGCCGTCAGCTTGTTTCGAATCATCTCCTGCAGCGCCTTTTGCAGCTGAGGATAACCTGCATAGCCCAGCTCCGTGGCAAAACGCACCACCGTGGATTCGCTGACGCCGACCGTCGAGCCGAGTTTGCTTGCGGTCAAAAATGCCGCTTTATCATAGTGTTCAATGATATACTTCGCAATCAAACGCTGTCCCTTGGAAAACGTGGACAGATTGTTCTGTATTTTGTTCATCAAATCATTCATAGTTTCTGCCTCTTATACACATACGGGTTTCACAATTTCTGTAGTTTTATTGTATCTGTTGATGAACAAAAATGCAAGTGTTTCTCATGCAAATTGCAAAATTTGTGCAGGGAATGCCATCATTGGTCTGTTTTTTCCAAGCCGCTTGCACGGCGCAGCGCCTGCATTTCTTCCGCTGTCAGCTCCCGCCAGTGCCCCGGACGCAGAGAATTCTCCAATTGCAGCGGCCCCATCGCAATGCGGCATAAGCGCAGCACCTTGAACCCGCACTGCGCGCACATTTTGCGAATCTGCCGGTTTCGTCCTTCATGAATTGTGATGTGCAGCTCGTGCACACCGTCTGTACCCATCTTTTTCGTCTTTACCTGTGCCGGCCGAATGCGATAGCCGTCAATGACCATCGGCTTAGACAGATCCTGAATGCGGGATGCATCGCCGCGCACCGTCACGGCATAGGTTTTGTCCACGTGATTGCGCGGATGCGTCAGCGCAGCGAGCAGTGCGCCGTCATTGGTCATGAGCAGCATTCCCTCGGAGTACTGATCCAGTCTGCCGACCGGCAGGACGCGCACCGGACAGTTTTTGACGAGCTGTGCCACGGTCTTTCGATTTTTTTCATCCGACATCGTTGTGACAACA
>OHAC01002443.1_pt1 | contig 14766 bp, 9 predicted proteins | sample 1577051 | NCBI WGS metagenome assembly OHAC01 (sample SAMEA3541499, study PRJEB24748) | human gut metagenome | biome: human gut; feature: human-associated habitat; material: faeces | place: China | collected 2012 | reverse complement strand
ATATCCGGTAAGCTGAAGCGCAGGTCTGTTGATCTCCGCAGTCTTGATCACGATGCCTGACAGGTCGATCTCCGGAGTCAGATTATTAAGCTCCAGTTCCTGTACCATCTTTGTCAACTGTACACCCTTCATACTTTTGTCTCCTTTTCGCTGAAAGTTTGCATTCTCACTGCCGTTTTACCGGGGCGTGAGACACCTTATCTTCAATTATACACAATCACTGCTGAAACTGCAATGCAGCATCAGGATTTATGAAAAAATTCATAGACCTGACGGGCGCTTCTGGCATTCATGCTCTCTGTCTGTGCCAGTTCTTCCTCCGATGCATCCCGGATATTTTCCACAGATTTAAATTTACGCAGAAGGGCTTTCCTCCTGGTATCACCGATCCCCGGGATATCATCCAGGATAGAATGGACCTGTTCCCTGCTCCTGAGGGAACGATGGTATTCAATGGCAAACCGGTGGGCTTCGTCCTGGATCCTGGTGATCAGGCGAAAGCCTTCGCCGGATGTGTCAATAGGAATCTCCACATTGTTGAAATACAGGCCTCTCGTCCGATGATGATCGTCCTTGACCATACCGCAGACCGGGATGCTTATCCCAAGCTCATTCAGCACCTTCATAGCGATATTTACCTGCCCTCTTCCACCATCCATCAGGATCAAATCCGGAAGCCTTGCAAAGCTGTCAAATTCGCCGTTACTCTCATGAGTGAACCTTCGGGTCAGAACTTCTTCCATGCTGGCATAATCGTTGGGGCCCTGTACCCATTTGATCTTGAACTTACGGTAATCACTGCGTTTGGGACGACCTTTTTCATAAACTACCATGGATCCCACAGACTCAAAGCCACTGATATTTGAAATATCATAGGCTTCCATGCGCACCACATTTTTCAGTCCCAGCCATTCTTCCACCTCGTGAACAGCTCCGATGGTTCGTCCTTCCTCCCGCCTGATCCGTTCTCTGTCCTTGGCAAGTACCATGCGGGCATTTTCCAGGGCAAGTTCTACCAGCTTTTCCTTTGTTCCCTTCTTCGGGACCCGGATGTGTACCTTCTGCTTTCTTCTTCCTGACAGCCACTCCTCTATGATATCTGCATCTTCGATCTCACACTGCAGCATGATCTCAGATGGGATAAATGGCGTTCCCGCATAAAACTGTTTCAGAAAGCTTGAAAGGACCTGCGCCTTTGTATCTCCTTTTGCCACACGGAGATAAAAATGATCTCTGCCGATCAGCCTGCCATCCCGGATAAAAAACACCTGGACAACCGCATCCTGATCCCTGAGGTCTTCACTGTCATCCATTGCTACTGCAATGATGTCTCTGTCCTCCTGCCCGTATCCGGTGATTTTCTGCCGTTCCCCGATCTTCCGGATGCTGCTGATCAGATCCCGGTATTCCATAGCATCTTCGTAGCGCATTTCCTCCGAAGCTTTCTGCATTTTTTCCATCAGTTCACTAATGGCGTCCTGAAAATCTCCATTCAGAAATTTGATCACCTTATTGATATTCTTCCGGTATTCTTCCTGGCTGATATACCCCTGGCAGGGTGCCTTGCACTGTTTCATATGATAGTACAGACAGGGCCGGTCCTTTCCGGTATCTCTCGGAAGACTGCGGTTGCAGGAGCGCACCTGATACAGCTTCCGCACCAGTTCGATCACGTCCTTTACTGCTCCGCCGCTTGTATAGGGGCCAAAATATCTTGCCTTGTCCTTTTTCATTCTCCTGGCAAAAAGCACTCTCGGGTATGGCTCATGAACTGTCACCTTAATAAACGGATAGCTCTTGTCATCTTTGAGCATGGTATTATATTTTGGACGATGCTCCTTGATAAGATTACACTCCAGCACAAGGGCTTCCAGCTCAGAGTCCGTAATAATGTACTCAAATCTGGTAATATGTGTAACCATCCGTTCAATCTTGGCACCTTTATTACGACTGCTCTGGAAATACTGGCGCACACGATTCTTCAGACTGATGGCTTTTCCCACATAGATGATCTCGTCTTTCTCGCCATGCATGATGTAAACACCCGGTTTTGCCGGCAGTTTCTTTAATTCTTCCTCGATTATGAACATAATTTATTCTCCTGTTTTACCATTGCAGTAATAATAAAACCGGGATTTCTCCCGGTTTTACAATGATCTGTTTTATGCCTGTGATCCCGGCTTTTCTTCTGTTTCTGCATGATCGCTATCTGTTTTCTCCGGTGCCTGCATATTCTCTGTCAGTTCCTGCCCGGATATCTCAGTTCTGCGCGGAACCGATTCTGTATTTTTTGCTGCCTCGTTATTTTCTGCAATCAGTTCAATGTCCCGTTTATCGGATACTTCTTTTTCATCCTCGGAAAGTACCAGATCATCCAGATTCTCCGGGATATCCAGGCCCTGCTGAACTGCACGGAGGATCTTCATGAACTCTTTACCTGTAATGGTTTCCTTGCGGATCAGATATTCCGCGATCTTATCCATCTCTGTTCTGTGACTTCCAAGGATCCTCTTGGCTTCCTCATAGGAATGGTGGAGAAGCTTCATCACCTCATGATCGATCTCTGTTGCGGTATCATCACCACAGTTCAAAACTGCTCTTCCGCTGAGATACTGGTTCTCCTGTGTAGCAAGTCCCATCAGTCCGAACTTCTCAGACATACCATACTGTGTGATCATGGCTCTAGCCACCTTGGTAGCCTGCTCAATATCATTGGCAGCACCTGTAGTAACTGTGTCAAAAACGATCTCCTCTGCAGCACGTCCGCCAAGATAGCCTACCAGCATAGCTTCCAGCTCTTTCTTGGTGTTAAGATATTTTTCTTCCTCAGGTACCTGCATAACGTAACCCAGGGCCCCCATGGTACGGGGTACGATGGTGATCTTTTGTACAGGCTCCGCATCCTTCTGGAGTGCATTTACCAGTGCGTGTCCGACTTCATGGTAGGATACGATCCGACGTTCCTGTTTGCTTAAGATACGGTCCTTCTTCTCTTTTCCCACCAGAACTACCTCTACGGATTCCTCCAGGTCCTTCTGTGATACAGCTTTACGTCCCTTCTTGACTGCAAGGATCGCAGCCTCATTGATCATATTGGCAAGATCAGAACCTACCGCACCGGAAGTTGCAAGTGCAATAGCTTCAAAATCAACGGTGTCATCCAGAAGCACGTTCTTGGCATGTACCTTCAGGATATCCACCCTTCCTTTAAGATCCGGTCTGTCAACGATCACACGTCTGTCAAAACGTCCCGGACGGAGAAGAGCCGGATCAAGAACCTCCGGTCTGTTGGTTGCAGCAAGGATCAGAAGTCCCTTGGATGTATCAAAGCCATCCATCTCCGCAAGCAGCTGGTTCAATGTCTGCTCACGCTCATCATTTCCGCCGCCATAGCGGGAATCACGGCTTTTACCAATGGCATCGATCTCATCGATAAATACGATACACGGAGCATTCTTCTTGGCTTCCTCGAAAAGGTCACGGACACGTGAGGCACCCACGCCCACAAACATCTCCACAAATTCTGATCCGGAAAGAGAGAAGAACGGCACCTGCGCTTCACCTGCAACTGCCTTGGCAAGTAATGTCTTACCGGTTCCCGGAGGGCCTACAAGAAGTGCGCCCTTAGGCAGCTTGGCTCCGATGGCTGTGTATTTTCCGGGGTTGTGAAGAAAATCCACAACTTCCTGGAGTGATTCCTTGGCTTCATCCTGACCTGCCACATCCTTAAAGGAAACTCCCGTTTCCTGCTGCACATAGGCCTTGGCTTTGCTCTTGCCTACGCCCATGCCCATGATCCCGCCGCCTTTGTTCATGCGGCGCATGGAGAACATCAGAAGTCCGAACAGAAGCAGTGTCGGCAGAACCACGCTCAGGATCATCGCAACAAACTCACCAAAAACATCCGGCGGATCGGTCTCAAACTTGATTCCCTTTCCTTCCAGTCTCTTGGTAAGTGCTGTGCTGTCTTCGGTCTTCGTGGTGTAATAGCTCATATCCTCGTACTTGGAATTCTTTTTCTTGGGTACGATCGTCAATGTACTGGACTGGATCGTTACTTCCTTAACCTGGTCCTTATCCACCATATCGATAAATTTATCATAGGAGATCTCACTGCTGTTATCCTTCAGCATATTGGTAAACAACGCGAAGCACACCAGTGTGACCAGGAGGCATATCAGAAAAGCCAGAATCGACTGATGATTCTTACCTGATCCCTGCCTGGGATCTTTGTTGTCAGGTCGCTTCCCGTCCTGATCATTATTCAGTTGATTATTCATTTTTTTCCTCCTCTTGTCATTTCTTTATTATAAAGATAAAACCTGCATAAATCAACCGCGATATTATAAAAATAAAAGGTAAAAAAACTTTACGGGATATTGCCAATGAACGGTAATGTAAAAAAACACATACTGGATATTGCCAGTAAATAGTAAGTTGTAGTATACTGTTCCCAGTGATTTGGAAAATTAAAAGAGGAGAGGAAATCAGACAAATGAAAATAGGTTTTGATAATGACAAATATCTGAAAATGCAGTCAGAACACATCCGGGAACGAATCAGCCAGTTCGGAAACAAGCTTTATCTTGAATTCGGCGGCAAGCTTTTTGACGACTACCATGCCTCCCGTGTTCTTCCGGGCTTTGAACCAGACAGCAAACTCCGCATGCTGATGCAGCTTTCTGATCAGGCGGAGATCGTTATTGTTATCAGTGCCAATGACATTGACAAGAATAAAGTACGCGGCGACCTTGGCATTACCTATGACGAGGATGTTCTTCGTCTCATGGGTGAATTTACAAGCCGTGGCCTCTATGTGGGAAGCGTGTGCATCACACAGTACTCCGGCCAGGAAAGTGCCGATCTCTTCAAGAAACGCCTGGAGAAACTGGGAATCCGTGTTTACAAGCTTTACCTGATCCCTGGATATCCAAGCAACACTTCTTTCATCGTAAGTGATGAGGGATATGGAAAGAATGATTATATCAAGACTACCAGACCCCTGGTTGTGATCACAGCTCCAGGACCCGGAAGCGGAAAGATGGCCACCTGCCTTTCCCAGCTCTACCATGAATATAAACGCGGTGTAAAGGCCGGCTATGCGAAATTTGAGACCTTCCCGATCTGGAACCTCCCGCTGAAGCATCCGGTAAACCTGGCATATGAAGCAGCTACCGCTGATCTTAACGATGTTAATATGATCGACCCGTTCCATTTGGAAGCTTACGGCGAAACAACCGTCAACTATAACCGTGATGTGGAAGTTTTCCCTGTTGTACAGGCAATGTTTGAGAAAATCATGGGAAGCTGTCCTTATAAATCTCCTACTGATATGGGTGTCAATATGGCCGGCAACTGCATTATTGACGATGAAGCCTGCCAGGAAGCATCCCGTCAGGAAATCATCCGCCGTTACTATAAGAGCATGAATGCACTTGTTTCCGGTTCCGGCACTGAAAACGAGGTCCGCAAGATCGAGCTCCTTCTCCAGCAGGCTCACGCAGAACTTCATGACCGCAAGGTCGTTCCTGCTGCCCTGGCAAAAGAAGAAGCAACAGGCGGCCCGGCAGCTGCAATGGAACTTCCGGACGGAAAGATCGTATGCGGAAAAACTTCCGACCTTCTGGGTGCATCTGCAGCTCTTCTCCTCAATGCACTGAAAGAGCTTGCAGGTATCGATCACGAGCTCCACGTGATCTCCCCTGATGCCATCCATCCGATCCAGCAGCTGAAGACCAAATATCTTGGAAGCAAGAACCCTCGCCTTCACATTGATGAGATCTTGATCGCCCTCTCTATGAGTGCTGCCACAAGTGATGCCGCACGTCTTGCCCTGGAGCAGATCCCGAATATTCGCGGATGCCAGGTTCATACTTCTGTTATGCTCTCTGACGTGGATGTGATCAGCTTCCGTAAGCTTGGTGTTGAACTCACCTGCGAAGCAAAAGCTGAGAAAAAACAAAAATAGTATATTTTAAAACGGGCTGTCTATTAGCAGACAGCCCGTTTAATATTTTGCAGTTATTTACTGAACCGGAACAACTGATATTTTTATTTCTTTCTCGTCTTCGTTTTCGCTGAGATCGAAGTCACCGCCATCCTGTACGGAAACATGGAGCTCATACAGAACATCTTCTGAAAGCGTCTCCGGTGTTTCTCCGCTTTCTGTCTGGATATGCCACAGATCCTGCGGTACTTCTTTAAGCGTACCGTCTGTACCATAACCGTAGAGTTTCAGTGCATCTGCGCTACCTGACAGCCCTTTCATCCGAAGTGCAACTGTAGTATTCGGGTGGATATTTTCCACAGTTACCGTACTCAGCCATCCGCAGACGCTGCCCTGACCTCCATCTGCCTCGAATTTTTCCTGGGTCAGCACATTTCTCATTGCCTTGTCCAGATCCACTTTTCGGTAAGGCATTTCCGGCAGATAAACGAATCTGTCCTGAAGTCTTAACAGCTCCAGATATCCGGTCGGGCAGTAAAGTGCATTTCCGCTGTTTCCTGCATACATGCCTATGGCCATATTGTTGTATCCCGGTTTGCTGGAAACATCCATGGAGAATACTGTTTCCCCTGTCTCAAAATCAAGCATGATATACTGCCACATACCTGTTTCCAGATCCTGGACATAACCATAAATATATCCGGTCGCAGTGGAAAGCTTCATCATGGAAGTATCAGACAGATCACTTCTGCACCAGATACTCTTCATTTCATATCCATTCTCTGTTCTGATAGTGTCCACTCGCTCCACACCTGGCATGATCATCTTATTTCCTTGGCTCAGCCAGTTTACATCATAAATATTTGCATAACTCTGAATGGAAGAATCACTGTCCTCTTTTCCGAGATTTGCACTTCCGGCACCAAACCAGTTACATACAATGGTGCTTACCGTTCCCTCTCCGTTATCATATACGATCGCTGAATTTTCCACAGAAACCTGTTTTTCCTCCGGAAGCTCATCGATCACAGGAAGGCTTGCAACTTTTTCCCCTGTTTTCATATCAACAGCAAGAAGATTCACAGGATTCTGGTTGTCTGTAAACATGACCAGATTATCTGTCATAGAAGGAGAGCAGCCGCTGCCCCATGCAAGGCCGCCACCTGTAGTGGCATCTCCCTCCTTGCTCTCTTTTGCACCAACACTCTCATAAGGAGTCTCCCATACTTTCTGTACTCCATTATCAGCAGAAAACAGATAGCAGTTGAGATTGGTCAGGATCACCGCACCCTCTTTGGAGGAAGCAATTCCATTTTCCGCACCCTCGCCCGGAGTCAGTTCATATACAAACACAGCATTTGTAAGATCTGCTTCTTCTCCGTTTAAGATAGCATCAATGGCACTGCGGGAAATATAGCCAACTGCCCCCTGCTGTTTTCGGTCAGGATAAATACGGAATCCACCGGTGGCAAACCATAAATTCCCGTCATAGTCAAATACTACAGAAAGAAGGTTCTGATCCAGTGTTTTTCCAAGAACTGCCTCTGCTGCAGCTTTGATATCAATATCCAGTACTTTTTCGAATTCAGGCAGCACATTTCCTTCCTCATCTGTGGCTTTCAGCATCAGCACATGGTTGTTGCTGGTAGGACACACGATCCGGTTGCTCTCATCAACAAAAGAATAGGAGCTCTGAATCACATAGTCGCCGCTGTCATGCTGTTTCGGGGAAAAATATCCTTCTGTCTGTGTCTCATCCGCATTGATATCACGGATTGCAAGACCTCCAAGAAGAGGAACCACCGCATGACCGTAAGAATCAAAAAAGATCGCCGGAGATGCGTTTGCATTTACCTTTTCGTAGGAAACATTGATCTCAGGATAAATTCCAACCGGCAGCACTTCGTCCGTACTGTCCGTGTTATAGCAGTCGTGATGGATATTGGCATCAGCTTTTGCCATGTATGGATTCTCAGAAACCACCTTTGAGGAAAGTGGCTTTATGGGAACCTGAGAAGCTTCTTCACTTCCGGATTCTGCCTGAATTTCTGATGCCTGTGATTCTTCCTTCTGCATTTCTTCCGCAGAAACAGTATTTGCCGCATAACCGGAATTAACCGTAAGCATAGCTGTGATCACTGCAAGAATTATCGCTCTTTTTTTCATATCATCTTCCTCCTGAATTAAAAAATTATCTGCTGTGTCCGAAACAGGCAGCAAGTCCTTCCCTGATCTTCCGTTCTTCTACCGGTTCCATAAAGAAATATTCCACCCGCAGTCTGAATGCATGAAGGGAAAAATCAAGGTCACTGCTCCAGATGATCCTGCATCTCGGATACAGAGACCGAAGATGCTCTGCTGCATTGAGTCCTTTCACTCCCGGCAGTATCAGAAGTACAATGGCCGGCACAGTCTTTTGTATCTGTGTAAAAAAATTTTTCTGATCATAATAAACCTGAACCAGCGGAAATATATTTCTTTCAGCGCAGCAATTCAAAATATATTCTGTGTATTCCCGACCACTTTGCACTTTATCCGTCAATACATCAATGCAATACACAAATCGCCCTCCTTTTCTGTTCGATTTTTCCTTCACTTGTTAACCACATTATAAAAAAATCCTGCCATTTTTCAATCCATCTGGCACGAAACCACTTAAAATGGCACGAAATTCCAATACAGACCATAGTTTGGCCTGATATTTTATGCTATACTGTTGACAGACAGATAGAGAGGAAAATAGTTATGCGAATTGCGATTGTAGATGATATTCACAGCGAACGGGTGCTCTTGCATACACGGCTGGAAGAACAGCTGACGAAACGTGGTGTTCACGCTGACTTGACTGAATTTGAAAATGGAGAAGCTTTTCTGAAAGCTTCCAGGGAACGGCCTTTCACAGTTTTGTTCCTGGATATTTATATGAATGGTGCAAACGGTGTGGAGATTGCCAGAGAACTTCGAAAATCTGATCCGGATTGTCTTCTGATTTTTACTACAACCTCTACTGACCATGCTCTGGAGGGCTTTAAGGTCCGTGCCCTGCACTATCTTGTAAAACCTTATAACATAAAAGAGCTTTCGGATCTGATCGATGAGATTCTTTCCCGTATTCCTGATTCCGGGAAATATATTGATGTAAAGGTAAACGGAAGTAATATACAGGTTCCTTTCCGCAGCATCATATATGCAGAGCATTTTTCCCATATGATCCATATTCACACGTCAAAAGCAAAAGAGCTTGTTACCAGACAGTCTTTTGAAGCTTTTAACGCTCTTCTGAAAATGGATCCCCGGTTTTATCAGTGCAACCGGGGAATTGTGATCAATCTGGAACACGCTGTTGATTTTGATGGTACGGTATTTGTTATGGATAATGGAAATCAGGTTCCGGTCAGCCAGAAGCTGGCAAAAAATGCCAGACAGACTTTTATGGAATTTCTGTTTCAGAAAAGACATTGAAAAAGCCAGCTGATAGTTTTCTGCATTCTACTGAATCTGAATGCTGCTGCCAACACCTTTTCCGCTGCATTGTTTGGTCACAATGATCTTGTTTTCGATCCGATCTTTCAGTTCCGCCACGTGGGAAATGATTCCTACCATACGGTGGCCGTCCGCAAGACTGCTTAAGGCTTTCACAGCCTGAGAAAGAGCCTCTTCATCCAGAGAGCCAAAACCTTCGTCTACAAACATGGAATCCAAGCGGATGCCTCCTGCGCTGGCCTGGATTTCATCAGAAAGTCCCAGTGCCAGGGACAGGGATGCCTGGAAGGATTCCCCTCCTGAAAGAGTTTTTACACTTCTTTCCGTTCCGTTGTAATGGTCAATAACATTAAGATCAAGACCAGCTTTTTCCTTGCGGTTCTCGCTTTGCTCCTGACGCTTCAGCTCATACTGACCGCTGCTCATGGTCATAAGGCGGACATTGGCTCTTCTGAGGATTCTATCGAAATATGCCATCTGGATATAGGTTTCCAGCTCGATCTTGGCCTTGCCGTTTAAATTGCCGTTGGCTGTATCTGAGAGATTTTTCATCCAGACGTATTCTGCTTCGGCTTTTGTCATCTCTTCCTTCCGTTTCTGTACCTTCCGGAAAATTTCCAGGTTTCCGCTCTGAATGGAAAAAAGTTCTTTTCTTTTTTCTGCCAGTTCTGTTTTCTGCGTTGTACTTTCTGTATACTGCTCCCGAATTTCATCTTCCCGTATCTCCCCGATCTCCTTTTGCTGCTCATCAAGAGTTTTTATCGTGGAAGTTATCCTTGCCTTTTCTGCCTGAAATCTCTCAAAGGTTTCTTTCATCTTTCTGCTGTTTTCTTTTAGATCAATATATTCCTGCTGTTTTTCCCTGATCTCTTTTTCCAGAACTTCTTTTCCTGCCTCCGGATGGACCTGTCTGATTTCTTCTGCTGCATTTTTCTGCTGTTTTTCATTTTCGGATGCTTTTGTTGTAAGCCCGGTCTGTTCCCGGTCACAGGAATTCTTTTTTTCCTGAAGTATATCTTTTTCTTTTTCAAGATTTTCCAGAAGTTTTTCCACTTTTTGCTTTCTTTTTGTGTTTTCCTCTGCTTCCCTGATTTTTCTGTCACTTTCTGTCAGAAGATTTTCGCACTGTTCTTTTTCCCGGTTTATCATGAGGATCATCTGTTTCCATACAGTCCTGAAATCTCCCGCCTGTCCATTTCCATTTTTTGTCTCCTTACGGAATTCCTGGAACTCTGCCAGAAGCTCTTCTGCACCGGACACGATCTGTTTCCAGGAGGCATTGCTCCGTTCCTTTAATTTTCCGGCTTCCAGACTTTGGTCTGCGGAAATCTTTTCCAGTTTATCCAGTTTGATTTTCTCATTATCCAGTATTTCCTGAGTAACAGTGCGACCTTTGGAGATTATTCTCGGGTGTGGATGGCTTAAAGAACCGCACACCGGGCAGGGCTCATTTTCCTTAAGTTCCTGTGCCAGGATCCCTGCCTGGGCGTCCAGAAAGCTGTGAAAAATCTGCTGATAGTATTCGCTCTGCTGCTGTGCTTTTTCATATGCAGCCTGATACTTTTTCTGCTGCTCTTTTGTGGCTTCATAAAGGCCTTTGAATTCCCGCATTCCTGTTTCAAGCCCATTCAGTTCCGACTTTCTCTGTGTCCGTTTTTCCTTCTCTGTTATTGCTTTCTGCAGATCCAGCTGAGAATTTTCCAGCAGGGAACGCTCCTTTTTCAGCTGTTCCATATCTTTATGAAGCTGCTGTTCCTGGCGGATATTTGCTTCCTGTCCGGCTCTGCATTTTTTCAGCTGCATCCTGATTTCATCCAGTTCCTTCTTAAGCTGTTCCAGAACCTGATATTTTTTCAGCTGCTCCTGTTTTTCACGGATCAGAATCCCCAGTGCTTCGCATTTTTGGTCTGCATCTTTATATTTTTCCGCCTCCCCGGAAGCCTTCTCAAGATCCGGAAGAAGCTGCTCAAGCTGCTTCCTGGCAAAATCTTTTTTCTGTTCAAGGTTCCGCTTCTGCGCAGAGAGATGCAGTATATTTTCCATTGTGCGAATCTTCTGATCCACCTCCTGTTCCTGTTTCAGAAGCTCGCTTTCCCTTTTTTCTCCCTGATCAATAAAGCTCTTCAAAATCTCAAGGCTCCGCTCCAGCTTACCTTCGAATTTCCCCTTTTTCAATTCTGCAAATTCCTCTGCTTCTGTCCCTTCTCTCTGCCGGAGCTTCACCCCGTCCAGATACTGTGCAATGCTTCTGCGCATTTCATCGTACTCCTTATATCTGGATTGTGCCGCCTCCTTAAGCTTCAGCTGTACCTGCTGATAAATCCCTGTATGAAAGATCTGCCGGAATATCTCCCCTCGCTGCACTGTTCCTGCAAGAAGCAGCTTCTGGAAATCTCCCTGTGCGATCATGGCGATCTGGGTAAACTGCTCGTAGTCAAGTCCAAGCAGTTCTTCGATGGCTCTTGTCACATCTCTTGCCTTTGTCACGGGCTGACGCTCATCTGGATAAATAAGCTGTGCCTCTGCTTTCCGGAGAGTCAGTCCTGTGCCCCTTTTTTTTGGTGCCATATATTCCGGACTTCGAAAGACCTGATATTTTTTTCCCTGATAAGAAAAAACAAGCTCCACAAAAGTCTCCGTGGCAGTGTCTGCATACTTGCTTCGGAACATGGCAGAGTCTCTTACCTGGCCGCTTGCCTGGCCGTAAAGTGCAAAAGTGATTGCATCAAATATAGTAGTTTTTCCAGCTCCCGTATCTCCGGTGATGAGATAAAGGCCACTGTCCCCAAGCCTGGAAAAATCAATCTCTGTTCTGTCTGCATAAGGCCCGAAGGCACTGATGGTCAGTTTTTCCGGTCTCAAATGCTCACCTCCTGTATCTTTCGGATCAAATCTTCTGAAAATTTCCGCTGTTCCTCATTCATAGGCTGGTTATTCTGCAGCTCAAAAAATTCCTGAAAATATTCCAGCTCGGATTTTTTTTCCACTGTCTCCGTTCCGGAGATTTCCTGATTTTCTCTTGTTCTGCGGTTGTCGTATTCCAGCCTCATCAAATTTGGATAAACAGCACGCAGCTTCTGCATTCCGTCCACAATATCCTCCTCATCTGTCAGGGTGATCTGCACATAATCCTCTGTGTTAGTATCCTGATAATTGGCCAGTGAGGTAATCTCCATATATGTGCCCTTCAGCTTTCTCATATCCCGAAAAGGTTTCAGTGGAATCTCCCGCACTTCCAGATCTCCTTTTTCAAAAAGCTCCGCTACAGTCACGGATTTCTGCTGTCCTGCCTCGGAAAAAGAGTATTTCAGCGGTGTTCCGCAATAACGGATCTGATCGTTTCCCACATTCTGGGGACTGTGGATATGCCCAAGTGCCACATAATCAAAGTCCTGAAATACAGACACTTCAATCTGGTCGATTCCTCCAACTGCGATCTCCTCGGAATCACAGCTCATAGCTCCTACTGCAAACTGATGCGCAACCAGAACATTTCGTTTCTTGGTGTCAATGTCCATATGCTCTACTGCAGCCTGTACAGCTTCCTGATAGCTGCGGATCTCCTCTGCACCTTCTTCTCCCTGAAGTGCATGGCGTACTACTGCCGGTCTGATAAACGGAAGAAGATGAATCCACACTTCTCCATAACTGTCCATTAAACAGTACTTTTCTGTTTTTCCGTCATATACAGGTGACATGCAGATCCCGCTGCTGCTCATAATGTGGGAGCCAAATGCGATCCTCTCAGCACTGTCATGATTGCCGCTGATGGCATAAACCGGTATCTTTCGCTTCGCTAGTCTGGTAAGAAAACTGTCCAGAAGCTGTACGGCCTCCGCAGAGGGAACCGCTCTGTCATAGATATCTCCTGCAAGAAGGACCCCATCCGGTGCTTCTTCATCAATGATACCCAGTATCTGATTTAAAATATATTTCTGATCTTCGATCATGGAAAACTCATTCACTCTTTTTCCAAGATGAAGGTCCGATAAATGGATCAGCTTCATCTATCACCTCCGTCTATCACCCAGCCACCAAACAGCTCCGGTTCAAAATCAATATCACAGGCAGCAAGAGCATCTTTTAACTGGTTAAGATTGCTGACTCCTGTTACAGGCACTGTCTGGAACGGCTGATGGAAAAAGTACGCCAGAGCCAAAGACTGCAGGCTGTGTCCTGTTTCTTTCTGAAGTTTCAGAAGCTTCTGGTATGTGCGAAGATTTGTCTCATTCCAGTATGATTTTTTTATGCTTTCTGAAAGATCTGCGATCTGTGATTCCATATTCCGCATCCAGAATGTATCCACTTTTTCTGTATAAAGAACTCCCATTTTCTGAAGCTTGGAGAAAAATCCCATAGCAGTGGATGAGAACGGAATGGACGCAGTTTTTGTCTCACAGTGCCATTTATATTCCTCCCTGGAAAATTCTACAAGTGTCGGATCCGGATTGGTGTTTCCTCCCGGATTGATCCCGGCCAGGCTCCACTGGTTGGAAACTGCCGTGATTCCCGGATGATTTCTTTCTTCCAGACATTTCTGGATCTCTTTCAGTCTTTTTGTCCTGTAATTGGAAAATCCGAAATACCGGATTCTTCCTTCTTTCTGCAGTTCTTCCAGAATGTCAACGATTTCCTCTGCCGGTTTCTTCGGATCATCTCTGTGAAGCCAGTAAAAATCAATCACATCCGTTCCAAGTGTACGGCAGCTTTCATCCAGGTCTGTGCGAATGTCTTCTCTGTTTACTCTGCTGCGGCCCTGATCTTCAAAAGAATAATGTGCACCTTTGGTAGCCACGATCACTTTTCCTTGTGTTCCCCGGTCCTTCAGCCATTTTCCTATAATCTGTTCGCTGCAGTTTCCGTGTCCTTCCAGCCACTTGCAGTACACATTAGCTGTATCAATAAAATTTCCGCCTGCCTGCACAAAAGTGTCCAGTACCTTAAAGCTTTTTTCCTGATCCAGTTTATCCCCGAATCCTGCTGTTCCAAGGCAGATACGGCTGACATTCAGATCCGTATTGTTCAGCTGTATATATTTCATTTCAGTAACCTCCTGTATTCTTATATATCTGTTTATAAATCTGTTCCCATTATAACTTTTTTCCCGGAATCCGAACAGAGTGTTTCCTGACTATCCTGCACTATAGCCAAAAAAATCCCCCGGCACATACATGCCGGGGGATCGATATTCTGTTATTCTAACAGTATGATTTATTTGTAAAGTGGTCCATAGTTCTTGCAAGCGCGGAAGTCTGCACCCTCTTTTTCCATACCGAATGCATTCCAAGCTGCCGGACGATAGATATCCTTCTCAGGAACGTTGTGCATGGATACCG
>OHAC01002438.1_pt1 | contig 14791 bp, 16 predicted proteins | sample 1577051 | NCBI WGS metagenome assembly OHAC01 (sample SAMEA3541499, study PRJEB24748) | human gut metagenome | biome: human gut; feature: human-associated habitat; material: faeces | place: China | collected 2012 | reverse complement strand
TTGAAGAGGTCGACAAAATAGAGACGTTTTTTGGCTTAAATAAGGGGATGATTTTAGGACGGGAATTAATAGAATCATAATGGAATTTAAATGACAGAGACAATCATGCTATTGATTCGTTGAGATAGAATTAATAGAATCATAATGGAATTTAAATATTTTTACACATCTTACGTCTTTTAGATTTATCATGAATTAATAGAATCATAATGGAATTTAAATTATAACAAAGAATTTGTTCAAAAAATCAAAGGAATCGGGAATTAATAGAATCATAATGGAATTTAAATAAGACAGAAATCTTACAAGAGTTTGGTTTTCCGGTGAGAATTAATAGAATCATAATGGAATTTAAATATTGACAAGTGGCAAATGGATGTATTGCAGGATGCAGAATTAATAGAATCATAATGGAATTTAAATCCAGTAACAGACATTGACACATAGGGGTAAACAAATTGAATTAATAGAATCATAATGGAATTTAAATTTAAAACAAGTATCATATAACCCAGTATGAAAGTATAAGAATTAATAGAATCATAATGGAATTTAAATTCGTTCATAGCACTCTAGTTTTGTATCTAATTTAATGAATTAATAGAATCATAATGGAATTTAAATCTTTCCAATCTCGTATTTATCAAGTAGTTCGGAATCCAGAATTAATAGAATCATAATGGAATTTAAATATGAACAGGAAACTTATATGGCAAGTGATAATGAGAATTAATAGAATCATAATGGAATTTAAATTGAAGATTATTAACAAACAGAAACAGGTTGGAGCTGAATTAATAGAATCATAATGGAATTTAAATAAATTAGAAGAATTGGGAAAGAGGTTTAAAGATGCAGAATTAATAGAATCATAATGGAATTTAAATGGCGAAAAAGACGACAAAGAACGAGCGGCATACATGAATTAATAGAATCATAATGGAATTTAAATTTTAGCACAGCAGTTATGAATACTTTTGGAAAGTATTAGAATTAATAGAATCATAATGGAATTTAAATACTATTGAAGAAATGTATCAGAAAAATTATTCTGTGAATTAATAGAATCATAATGGAATTTAAATCAACACTGGCTGTTAATTCCTTAGGTGCGTAACAATGAATTAATAGAATCATAATGGAATTTAAATCATTTCTCTTCACCACCCAACTCATCGACCTTTTTCCAGGAATTAATAGAATCATAATGGAATTTAAATGTCGAACTTACAGATGAAGAAACAGGAGAATTAATGAATTAATAGAATCATAATGGAATTTAAATATTGACAAGCTGATCAGCTGCGGAGCATTTAGTGTGGAATTAATAGAATCATAATGGAATTTAAATTCTTTCTGCAGACATTCAATTGCCAGTTCTTTCAGAATTAATAGAATCATAATGGAATTTAAATCAGAAAGAAGAGAAAGAACAGGAAGAAGAACACGAAGAATTAATAGAATCATAATGGAATTTAAATGTGAAAGAAGAACAGGAAGAAGAACACGAAGAAGAAGAATTAATAGAATCATAATGGAATTTAAATGATTTTGAAGAACAAACTGAGGAAACTTTTAATGATGAATTAATAAAATCATAATGGAATTTAAATGAACAGATCTTTGCGAGAGCAGTAAAGATGGCTGATAGAATTAATAGAATCATAATGGAATTTAAATAAAGAAATAAAAGATGAGTTAAAAGAAGAACCAAAACCGAATTAATAGAATCATAATGGAATTTAAATCTAGCACAGCTACCCGAAGAACAGGTGGATAATAGCTGAATTAATAGAATCATAATGGAATTTAAATTAGATCTCTATTTTTTTATTCATGTCTCCGATGTTGAATTAATAGAATCATAATGGAATTTAAATGAGAGAGCTTGAAAGACGTATCAGAAAGACGAAACGGGAATTAATAGAATCATAATGGAATTTAAATACTAATGAAAGTGATTTATTTTTAACAGTTGATACTCGAATTAATAGAATCATAATGGAATTTAAATCAATTAATGCAGAACAAGGCATTGACAGGGTTGGAAATAGAATTAATAGAATCATAATGGAATTTAAATTTGGAAATCTCAACCTGTTTGAGCAAAAGCTCTTTTGGAATTAATAGAATCATAATGGAATTTAAATGTGTGATAGATAATGCTGCAGTCATTAACCGTATGTTCGAATTAATAGAATCATAATGGAATTTAAATGAACTTTACTTTTGCAGACAATGGATATACAAAAAAGAATTAATAGAATCATAATGGAATTTAAATATGTGTATGTATACAAATTAATTAATCAATTCTTTTGAATTAATAGAATCATAATGGAATTTAAATTCAGATACGGTGCGAAACTTTGTAGACTTCCTGGAAAGAATTAATAGAATCATAATGGAATTTAAATCAAGCGGTTTCTGGTGCAATTGCGATTATAGGAGCGAATTAATAGAATCATAATGGAATTTAAATGTGTATAAAAATGCAAGTATGAAACTGACATTTGAGAATTAATAGAATCATAATGGAATTTAAATAAACTAAAGGAACAAGCTTCTTTTCAGAGATGGCATGGAATTAATAGAATCATAATGGAATTTAAATGAGTAATCCGGCATAAGGACCTCTAGCTCAGAAGGTCGAATTAATAGAATCATAATGGAATTTAAATTTAACTAACTCAGGTTAGTCAATCAACAAGGGAAAGAATTAATAGAATCATAATGGAATTTAAATAGCTTTTTATTGCAGATTCCTTCTGCAATCAACTTAGGAATTAATAAAATCATAATGGAATTTAAATTATCTCGATCAGAGAGAAGAAGACACAGAAAGAAAGAATTAATAGAATCATAATGGAATTTAAATTACGGAGTGAACGATCACCGACTGTTAGTCCGTGGTGAATTAATAGAATCATAATGGAATTTAAATCTAACAAACCCTCTATGTCCTCTTAATTCAAAGTAGAATTAATAGAATCATAATGGAATTTAAATTAAGTCTCATAATAGAGTTTGCTGCAGCCAATTCGAATTAATAGAATCATAATGGAATTTAAATAAGATAACTCCAAAGACTTTTTTGCTTCTTCGGTTCTTGAATTAATAGAATCATAATGGAATTTAAATCACATCAAAAAAGTAGAACAAAAGGCAATCAAGAAAGAATTAATAGAATCATAATGGAATTTAAATGGAGACAGGACGACTATTTTTTGTTCGTATAGTTCAGAATTAATAGAATCATAATGGAATTTAAATTGTGAAATATACGAAAAAGAAAACAACAGTGCACCAGAATTAATAGAATCATAATGGAATTTAAATTAATTTTATCGTTTGCTGTAGCAACATTCGCACGAGAATTAATAGAATCATAATGGAACTTAAAGATGGATTTCAATGTAACAGGTTGGAAATCTTAAGGCACTTGGGACCAAATGAGTCAACTGGAACCTTAAGAATATAGATTAGAAGGAAAAATCTGATAATTAAAATAAGCGTTTAATCCAGAAATGAGATGTGATAAAATTATAAAAAAAAACGAGAAGATTTTTATAGAAATAGGGAGTGAATGAATATGATGTATCCATATATGACATTGAATGATGACACAGAAATTACACATTCAGAAATGTATCCAAATGGAAAAGTAAAAGTATATATTGAAACACCAGATGAAACAGGTGGATTTCATGATGCGACTTGTTGGTTACCAGATTACACATGGGAAGTTCATGGATATTCAGAGTCAGAAATGATGTATTTTAAACAACTTGTTCGAGATAATGCTCATTTGATTATAGAGTTTTCTCAAGAAGGAGGAATTTTGAATACCGCAAATATTTAGAATTGGGCCATATAGTGTTTATTTCCGGTCAAATGAGAATGATCCGCTAGAGCCGATTCATGTTCATATAGCAGAAGGGAAGGCAACAGCGAATGCAACAAAAATATGAATCACAAGTAAAGGGAAGACAATTCTTAGTAATAATAAATCTCAAATATCAATGAGAATTTAAAAAAAGTTGATTAGGTCAATAGAAGCGAATAGTGCACAGATAATTGAGAAATGGATAGAACAGTTTGGAGAGATTAGATATTATTGTTAGATCTGGCGTATACCCACGCGAGAAAATTTGCGTGGGCATAACGGGGAATTAATAGAAACATAATGGAATGTAAATGTGCGGCGACTAGATACAACAATGCAAGAGGTAACTAAGAATTAATAGAGACATAATGGAATTTGAATAAGACTAATCCTTATTTCACGCATGCACCTTCTGCGGAATCAAGAGAATTGCAATGATGAAATGCAAACCAAGAGGGATCTTTACAAAAAGATTGATTGAAATGAATTAATAAAAACATAATTATGAATTAGAAAGACATTTTATATGTTTTTACTATCTTTATCAAAAGCAGAAATTTTATCTCAATTATAAAAATTAATAGTTATTATAACCAAACTATCTAAATTTAAATTAAGAATACAAAACAAATATTTCCAATATGGACGATTAACATTAAATTTTATTAATATAATTTAAATTTCAATATGAGAAATTACATTGATATTATAATAGATAAATTTATAAAAATCAATAATAAGAATATGAAGAAATATTATTAATATACGGATAAAATATTAATTGACAAAAGATAACGCTAGCAGTATCATAAAAACAGAAAGGAGAAATTACACCTATGCGTTTAGAATTACAAATGAGTTTATTAAAACCTCAAATTGACACAGATTATCGTAGAATAGTGATATCTTATCTGAAATTTGCATTAGAACACTGCGAAGAAGGAAGGTTCTTTGAAAAATTTTATAAAAAAAGGAATAATATTAACAAAGATTATTCTTTTTCTACAGTCTTTCATAAACCTAAATTTACGAAAGAAAAAATCTATTTTGATAAAAACGAAATGAAAATCATATTCTCATGTAGTGATCAAAAAAGAACAGGATTAATTTTTCACACAGCGTTTTTATCAGTACTGAATATGAAATTCCCTTTGGCTAATGGAAATTATATGATGTTGAAAAAGATAGTGCAAAAAAAAGAAGTATTGATTACAGAACCTGTTGTTTATTTTCAGACAATGTTGGGAAATGGTCTATGTGTACGTGAACATGATAGAGAAACTAATAGAGATTTATTCATTACATGCGAAGATAAAGAATTTACTGATAAGGCAGAGACGATCATAAGAAATCAACTTCAAATAGCAGGATTTTATAAAAATCAATATGAAGATATTAAAATTGAGCCTGTAGATTGTAAAAAGATAGTTGTAAAACATTACGGTATTTTTGTAGATCTAACCGTAGGAATTTTAAAAATATCTGGTGATATGAATGTATTACAATATTTATATCAAAGTGGTGTAGGAAGTCATCATGCTTCGGGATTTGGAGCATTGAATGTAGTAAGACAGGGGGAATACGAATGAAAGATGAAATGGTTTGTTTAGAACCGTTTGATTGGAGATATTCAGCAGCTATTGTTGGTTTACGGAAATATTTGGAGTGGCTTGGTGTTGAAGAATCGGATTTAACTATAACAGAAGAATCTCTTGAATATAATAAAAAATATTTCAACAGAAGAGATTTTTTAAAGTTTGCGGAATTTTACTTTAAAAATGAGATGCATCATATTGCAATAGAAGAAATATTAGAGGAAGAAAATCCTTCGGAAACTCAGATAGCGTATGTTAATGAAAAGATGAAGGCAAATAAAATTTTGAAAGATCTATTTAAAAAGATTAAATTTGATGGACAAAATCAAGCCGAGATAAAAAAGATTATCAATGAAAATCGTGAAGAAATTATATATAAAACTTTTCAAAATAAAAGTAATTTATATAAAAATTATTGTAATCCAAATCAATTATTTAAAGATAGACAAGAATGCTGTAGATTGAACGGATATTATGTAGATATGCCCAAAAAGGGAAAATCTATTTCCTATGCGTTTGACAAATTAAACTATGTAGGAAATGATATTCCGGAATTTGATTTTATTCCATTTGCATTTAGTGGAGGTCGGGAAAAGTTTTTTATTAATGATAACTTTAATTTAAATTATTTACAAAAAACGAATGATCGATGGGCTTATAATGTAAAATTACAAAAAGCAGATTCTAAAATGAATACTAAAAAGATATTTGTGGATTGTATAATTAGATCATATGATCTCTTGAAAAGTGATATAGAGATTATCGTAAAGAATCCAGAACATGAGTATTTCGAAACATTATATTTAAGAAAAGAAAGTTTAAGAATTTTAAAAAATATGAAACCATATTATAAAGTGTTTGGTTTCGATAAAGAGTGTCAACTTGATATATTAAATGAAGTTTTTAATTCAGTAATCAATTTTACTTTATTAGATGATACAATTAATGAGCTGTTAAAAAAATCCAAAGATGGAAAGAAATCGTATGTAATTAGTAAGTTGTTGAAAATAAATATAGAGATTAAGAAAGGAGCAGAATCAATGGAAGAAATGAAAAAATCAATGAAAATAGCATATGCGTGTGCAAAGCAAATTGTCCATAAAAGAGATGGAAATAAATTGAGAATATCAGAGACTAAATTAAAATCATATTGTACAAAATTAACGAATGCAATTATTTTAGATGATTATGATCAATTTCAAAAGATATTAATTAATTTATCTAATTATGCAGAAGTACCTTTGGGATTTGCATATGATTTATTTGAAGATTTTGAGAAAAATAAAGAAATTGCATACACCTTTGTCAATGGTTTAAATCGATACGAAAATAATAATCAGGAGGGAAAAGATTATGAATAAGAACGCATTAACATTAACAGTAGTAGCGAATATAACATCTAATTATTCAGAGGGATTAGGAAATATCGCAAGTGTGCAAAAAGTATTTAAAAATAGAAAAATATATTCTATGCGAAGCAGAGAAAGCTTAAAAAATGCAATCATGGTCCAAAGTGGATGGTATGATGATTTACAAACAGAAGTAGATGGTGCTACACAAAAAAAGGTGAATGAAGATTTGAATGCTATTAATTGTAGAGCCTTAGAAGGTGGCTATATGAATACGAAAGCAACTACATATGTTCGTAGAAGTTCTTTCTATTTAACAGATGCAATTTCAACAGAACATTTTATTAGCGAACCAAGATTTCATAACAATTTATACATGGCAACAAATTACGCAAAAAACAAAGGATTATCTGTTCAAGAACCAGGAAAAAATAATATTGGATTAATGCCATATCAGTATGAATACGACAAATCATTAAAAATATATAGCATGACAGTAGATTTAGAGATGATAGGAAAAGACGAAAATTTTGAAGGGGAAGCAGATCCAAAAGAAAAAGCAGATAGAGTGATTTGTTTATTAGATGCAATTGAAAATCTATCTCTAGTTGTAAAAGGAAATTTAGATAATGCAGAACCAATTTTTGCAGTAGGTGGACTATCTGGTAGAAAAACACACTATTTTGAAAACGTAGTAAATATAGAACAGGCAAATTTAATTATATCGAGTGATTTAAAAAACAAAATTGGTAAAGAATTTTATGTAGGGCTTCTTCAAGGAAATCTTTTGGAAAATGAAGAAGAAATTGAAAATGAATTACATCCAACAACAATTACAGAGATGTTTAATAAACTTCGCCAAGATGTTACAGAATATTATTTAAATTAAATATGATAGGGTGGTGTAATTATGAAAGCATTACGGATTAAATTGCATCAGACAAGTGCAAATTATCGAAAAGAAGAGACAATCGATAACAAAATGACGTATCCATTACCTCCTATTTCAACTGTGACAGGTGCATTGCATAGTATTTGTGGTTATACAGAATATCATAAAATGTTAGTTAGCATTCAAGGAAATTATCAATCCATGCAAAATAAAATTTATACACACCATTGTTTTTTAAATTCAACGATGAAGGATCGTGGGTTGTTGGTTAAAATGAAAAATGAAAATTTGTTATCAACTGCATTTGATAAAGTGGCTGAGGCAAAAAGTTCTAGAAATAGTGATTTTTTAGAAGGTACTTCAATACAGGTATATGATCAAGGACTTTTAGAAGAATATAGAAATTTAAGAAAATTGGGAGACAAGATAGCATTATGGAAAAAATCAGCCGAGTACAAAGAAAAGAGTACTATGTATAAAAAAAAGAAAGAAGAATTAAAAAAACAAAAAAATATCTTTGATAAGAAATCAAAGGAATATGAGGAGATTGTAAAAGAAGAAAAGGACTTAAAACAAGAGGAAAAAGAATGGAAAAGTAGTATAGAAAAATATGAGGAAATACATTATAAAAAACCAATTGCTAAGTTTAGGTCATTAACAAAATCAGTAAAAAAATATGAAATTTTAAATGATATCACACTAATTTTGCACATTCAGGCAGAAGAAGATGTACTAAAAGATATTCAAGATAATATTTATAATTTAAAAAGTCTAGGAAGAAGTGAAGATTTTGTTGATATTGAAGAAAGCGAAATGGTTAAATTGAGTAAGCCCAACAAGGAAATTACAAGTTCTTATTCGGCGTATGTTAATTATAGTGATATAAAGTCAATAAATGGAAAAATTGGGAATATTATCGATTTCAAGAGTATAGGAACACAAGGAACAAAGTACTATATGGGAACAGAATACAAAAAAGAAAAAGGAAAACGTATTTTTCTTCAAGATAAAAAGGTTCCGGTAGTATATGTATCTAAACATAGTGTGGATGAGAAGAGTGACAACGTTTGGGTTGATGAAAAAGATTATATAGTTAATTTTTTGCAAAAGTAGAATGAAATAATAGAATCATAGTGGAAAATATTATAGGATGAAGGGAGAAGTAAATCGTGGGTAAAGAGTTATTTGATTATTATGCAAAACCAGATAAAACTATACGTGAACATTATGAAGATTTATTATATCAGGCGGATATATTAAAAAAGCTAGGATATATTAAAAATGAGCATATAGACTATTTATTAAAAAAAGCATGTAAATGGCATGACACGGGAAAGGCAACGGATGTATTTGAAAAACGTGTGCATAATCCAAGACTACATTTTGATGAAGCAAAAGAAATAGCACATAATATTTTATCTGTATATTATTTAGATAAAGATGAATTTAATGAAGAGACTGAAGATTATTTGGTTGTAGCATGTTGTATTTTGTTTCATCATGACTATTGTAACGAACCATTAGTTATCAGAGAATGTACCTCACTAATTGATTCATTATTAATACCCGAATATAATCATAAACCAAGTAGACGAGTTTTAAAAAATATCTGTGAAAATTATCTAGAAAAACCAGAAACAATCTTAGTAAAAGGATTATTACATCGATGTGATTACAGTGCAAGTGGAGATTATCGAGTAGAATATCCAAATAATTTCTTAGAAGCTGGTTTAAATCAAATGATGAATGACTGGAAGAAAAAGAAAGAAGATAGTTGTTGGAACGACCTACAGCAGTTTTGCATAGAAAATAGAAAAGAAAATATTATTGCGTTAGCTCCAACAGGAATGGGGAAAACCGAGGCAGGATTATTATGGATCGGTGATCATAAAGGATTCTTTATCTTGCCAATACGAACAGCAATCAACGCAATTTATGATAGAATCAAAAATCAGATTCTAAAAAATGAAAAATTAGAAGAACGGTTAGGATTATTACATTCAGAAAGCTTATCGTATTACCAGGGTCATGTAGGAGAAGAAATGGACATCTTGGATTATCGAAACAGGGGAAAAAATTTATCGTTACCACTAAATGTATCAACGTTAGATCAGCTATTTGATTTTGTTTTTAAATACAAAGGATATGAGATGAAATTAGCGACATTAGCATATTCAAAAATTGTAATTGACGAAATTCAGATGTATGATGCCGAAATGTTGGCCTATTTAATTTATGGATTGAGACGTATCCATGAATTGGGTGGTAAAATAGCAATCGTTACAGCTACGTTACCTCCATTTATCAAAGAATTATTGAAAGATAAAAAGATAGGAAATATAGAGTTTAAAGAACAGGATTTTACGAATGATTTAAAAAGACATTCTGTAAAGGTGTTGGAACAATCAATTTGCGAAGACGATATTATTCAATGTTACAATCAAAATCTAAAAGAAGGCAAAGGAAATAAAATACTGGTTGTATGTAATACAATCAAGAAAGCACAAAAAATGTATGATCAAATAAAAGAAAAAGATGATACATTAAATGTTCATGTATTACATAGTAGATTTATTCGAAAAGACCGTAAAAATTTAGAAAATCAGATTAGAGAATTTGGACAAACATATCGAGAAGGAAATGAGTTAGATATACAAAATGGTATCTGGATTGCAACATCGGTTGTAGAAGTCAGCTTAGATATTGATTTTGATTATCTATTTACAGAATTAAATGATTTAAATGGGTTATTCCAGAGAATGGGTAGATGTAACAGAAAAGGTGTGAAGCCATTAAACGAGTATAATTGTTTCGTTTATTGTGATGGAAACGATGTCAAACGGGGACGAAAAGGATTTATAGATCCTGTATTTTATGAACAGTCCAAAAAGGCGATAATGACGGTCGATGGGCTTCTTGAAGAAAGTGAAAAAATGAAACTTATCAATGAGTATTTCGCAGTGGATGATATAAGAGAAAGCGATTATATGCGTCAATTTAGAGAAACATTTTGTTGGATTTCAGAAGGTATAGAAATTGGAACATTTAGACGTGATGAAATAAAAATGAGAAATATTTTTACGGAATCAATTATACCTAAGGAAGTTTATGATAAAAATGAAGATGAGATTTCATCATTGGTAAAAGAACAAAAATCGAAATCAAAACAATTAAGAGATTCTGAACTTGAACAAGAGGAAAAAGATAATCTATTCAGAGAAAGACTAGAAATTCAAGAAAAATTAAGAGACTTTATTGTACAAATTCCATATTATGAATATGTTCAATATGATAAAAATGTATATGAAGTACACGAAATGGTAGATATAAGCAAATACGAACATATAAAAGTTATGGACTGTAATTATGACATAAAAGGATTTTATCCATTGGATTATAAAGATGTAGGAGAAGATGCTATGATGTTTTAAAAGAGGTGTCTATGGAAGAACGAATTACAGGAGTTATGGTTTATTATTATTTTGTATGTAAACGTAAATTATGGTACTTTTGTCATGATATTCAAATGGAAAACGCTTCTCAAAATGAAAATGTTTTATTAGGAAAATTGTTAGATGAATCAAGTTATAGTAGAAATCAAAAACATATTAATATCGATGATACAATAAATATTGATTTTATAAAAGATTTTCAAGAAATTCACGAAGTGAAAAAAAGTAAGGCGATAGAAGAAGCGGGAATATGGCAGGTAAAATATTATTTGTATTATTTAAAGAAAAGAGGTGTTGATATCACAAAAGCACAGATAGATTATCCGTTATTAAAGAAAAATATAGAAGTTGAACTATCACAACAAGATGAGAAACAGATGGAAAATATTATAGAGCATATTATTCAAATCAAGAAACGGTCAACACCAGAATTAGAGGATTCAAAAAAGATATGTAAAAAATGCGCATATTATGACATTTGTTTTATATGAGGGGAGAATGTCTATGAAGAAAAGTCTTTATATATACAATTGCGGAGATTTAAAAAGAAAAGATAATACATTGCGTTTTACAACTTATGACAATGAGAAAAGAGATGTTCCGATTGAAAGAATTTCCGATATTTATGTCATGTCGGAATTATCGTTCAATACAAAATTTATAAACTTTATATCCCAATATGGAATCCCAATGCATTTTTTTAATTACTATCATTTTTATACAGGAAGTTATTATCCACGAGAAAATTTATTATCTGGGGAATTATTAGTAAAACAAGTAGGACATTATACAGATGGAGAAAAAAGGATTGGTATTGCAAGTAAATTTATTGAAGCGGCAGCAGAAAATATTTATCGAAATTTAAGATATTATAATGGCAGAGGAAAAGATGTAACAGAGTATATGAGAGATATTGATCAATTAAAAAAGAAAATACCAAATGCACAAGCCATTGATCAACTAATGGGAATTGAAGGAAATATCCGTAAAAAGTATTATCAAGCATGGAGTGTTATTATCAATCAAGAAATCGAATTTGAAAAACGTGTAATGCATCCGCCAGATAATATGCTCAATTCATTAATTTCATTTGTGAATTCACTTATTTACTCAAAAACACTTACAGAAATATATCATACACAATTAAATCCGACGATCAGTTATTTACATGAACCTGGAAGTAGACGATATTCTTTATGTTTAGATATATCAGAAATTTTTAAGCCACTGATTGGAGATCGTCTGATATTTTCATTATTGAATAAAAATCAAATTACAGAAAACAGTTTTACTAAAGAATTAAATTTCCTTCACCTGAAAAAAGAGGCATCACAATTAATTGTAAATGAACTAGAAAAGAAATTACAATCAACGATCATGCACAAAGATTTGCATAGAAAAGTATCTTATCAATATTTGATCAGGTTAGAAGCATATAAGCTGATTAAACATTTGATTGGTGAAAAAGAATACGAAGGCTTTAAAATGTGGTGGTAATATGTATGTAGTGTTAGTCTATGATATTAGTCAAGAAAAAAATGGCGCAAAACGATGGTCAAAGATATTTAAAATAAGCAAAAAATATTTATCACATATACAAAACTCTGTGTTTGAAGGAGAAATCAGTAAACCACAATTAACGCAACTGTATCAGGAAATGAAGCCTTATATTGATACAGAATTAGATTCAGTTATTATATTTAAGAGTAGGCAAGAAAAATGGTTAGATAAGGAATTCTGGGGCAGAAAAGAGGATAAGACGAGCTTTTTTCTTTAAGATATCGATTGACAAAACAACGAGGTTTTGAGGCTTGAATAAGAAAATCATAAAGGGATAGAATTAATAGGAACAAAAGCTTAAGGTCCATGAAACATAGGAGTTTAAGATGAACTTTAATATGAGGAATGTAGTAATATCGTAAATGCTATAACAATTATGCTAGAAAGTAGAAAGAGGAAACATAGAATGAATTGTGCAGTTTTGAGTAACCAAAAAAATTTTACAATTTTTAAGTATGGAAATCGTATCATAAGATTCAAAGCACCATACTCATTAGAAAAATATACAGAAGTAAAAGAGTGGGATCATGGATATTTAGTAGTAATGGCGAAGTATAAACACAACGAAGAAAGTGAAGAAGAATATATAGATTTAATACCGATACTAAAAAATTTATATATTTCTCCAGAAGAATTTTTAAAAGAAATAAAGGAGGTCAAAGTTAAGAATGATTGATATTATCAAAGTAGCTGATGAAGCAGATTTGATTGTAAATGGTTATGCATTTACAAAAAGTGAAGAGGGATATAGAGTTTTAAATCTAAATAATCCAGAGCATGCACTAGTATTATCAGAAGATGGTGAAGCAGTAGAAACAACTATGGATGACATAGAAATTGAAATTGTGAAAGATTATTATAAAAAGAATAAGAAATACATGGAGGATTAGAAGTGCCGAAGTATTATGAATTTAAAGTTGCTGGATATTATTTATATTTTACTTCGTTTTGTACAATAGAGTGTATGCATGTACATGCTAGTGATAGAAAATTAACAGAAGCAGGATCAGCAAAGTTTTTTGTAAAAGAAAACGGAGATACTGTTTTACAAAATAATGGAATACTGAATAATAGAGAAATTTTAAAAATACAAGATTTCATAAAAGATAATTATAAAGATATGTATTTGAAATGGGCAAAATATAGTGAAAATGGTTTCTATGGAGAAAAATAGAAAATTGACCACATTGGAATCATAATAGTAAATGTTAGATAAAATTAAATTGAAAAGTTAGAAGTTTCTGTTGACCTATGATAGTGCAAAAAATATAGGGGATCGACAGAAGGCGGAAATGCCTAAAATAGGAGGTGTTGCGGGAATATATGATTAATGAGAAGAAAGACATGTTGAATTTTGAAGAGGTCGACAAAATAAGGATGTTTTGGGGCATAGATAAGGGGATGATTTTGGAACGGGGAATTAATAGAATCATAGTGAAATGTAAATTACAGTCTTTAGTCATAAAATTACCTCACTTTCTACTGGAATTAATAGAATCATAGTGAAATGTAAATTGCTTTTCAATGATGTTCTTTTTTGCATTCTTCGCTGGAATTAATAGAATCATAGTGAAATGTAAATGATGTTAAAGAGTCGTATCTTACAGTTTTTGTATTTCCGAATTAATAGAATCATAGTGAAATGTAAATTCAATCACGAAGGGTGCAACAAAACTTGCTGATCTAGAATTAATAGAATCATAGTGAAATGTAAATGCATCTGACATAAAAAGCTTAACATCGTCAATATAGGAATTAATAGAATCATAGTGAAATGTAAATTATGTTTTTAACTGGCGAGTTGGCAGTTTTGGGCGAAAAATCAAAAAATATTAAGCTTAACCTGAATTATCCACGACTTCGTCGTGTTAGCGGCTGAAAGTCGTATAGTTACTATATTTTAAAGATTTTATCAAAAAACTCAATCGCATGGATGTGATATCCAATCAATCTCAGCATCAGATTAAGAATGGTGAAATGCTCCTTGCAAACAAAATATATCTGATAAATCAGATGTATTAATGTCCCAAGGACGCTTTTTGTATGTTATAATAAAT
>OHAC01002430.1_pt1 | contig 14824 bp, 23 predicted proteins | sample 1577051 | NCBI WGS metagenome assembly OHAC01 (sample SAMEA3541499, study PRJEB24748) | human gut metagenome | biome: human gut; feature: human-associated habitat; material: faeces | place: China | collected 2012 | reverse complement strand
CGTCCGGGCACTTGACCCACTGCTGACGGCAATCAACTGGGTGGCAAACAATCTGAATGTTGCGATACCTCTGGTGGTCAGTCTGGGCTCGGCGTTCGGCGTGCTGCTGATTGCGGCCAACTGGACAAACATCCTTGCAACGGCCACAAAAACGGCGGCATCCATGCAGGCCTTTTACAATGCGGTCATGGCGGCGAATCCCATTGCTCGGACTGCGGCGGCGGTTCTGGTGCTGGTGAGTGTCCTGTACGCAGGCGTGGCGGCGTTTAACAAACTGACCGGTTCCAGCATCTCTGCCACCGGCATCATCACGGGAGCATTTGCGACTGTGGGCGCATTCGTCTTCAACGGCGTTCTGGTCCCGCTGCAGAACGGCTTTGCTGCTTTTGTGAATTTCCTGGCGAATGCGTTCAACAACCCCCTGGCTGCAATCAAAATCGCATTCTACGACATGGCGATCACGGTAATGCAGTACTTGCAGAACATCGCGCAGGGACTGGAGGGCCTGCTGAACAAGATCCCAGGCGTGACCGTGGACTTGACCAGCGGCGTGAATGCCACGGTCACAAAGCTCCAGCGCGACCGCAAATATGAAAAGTGGGCCAGCGGTTACACGGAAGTCGTCAAGCCGTGGGAAAACATCGACCTTGGCAAGGCCTATAAGGCCGGTCGCGATTGGGGCGCAAACCTCGGAAAATCCGGCCTTATGGGCACCGGCACGGGTGAGCTGGAAATTCCCCAGGCGGCAGACGTGAAAGACCTGCTCACCAACATCGACAAGAACACCGGCAAGATCGCAAAGACCGTGGATCTGTCCGATGAGCAGATCAAGATGCTGGTGGATGTGGCTGAACGGAAGTATATCAACAACGTCAACTTAACGAGCCAGACCCCCATGATCACCGTGCAGGGACAAAACACCGGCAACACCGAAAAGGATGCCCAGTATCTGGCAGACACTCTGAGGGACATTCTGGTGGATATGTTGAACGCAGGAAGCACCGTCACCGTGCAGTAAGGAGAAAGAGATGTCCCTGTATAAGCTGTATTTTTCCAGCGGCGCAACGGTGATCGCTCTGCCCATCAACCCGGAAAAGCTGCCGGAGACCCTTTCTGCCGACAATGGGAGCTATAACGTGCTGGGCCTTGGCCCTATCATGCAGCCCCGCACGCCGAACCTGCGCACCGTGTCCATTTCGGGCCTTCTGCCCGGGCGGCGGCTGCCGGGCCAGACCGGCATTCATCTGCCCCCGGCGGTGTACATGGCGTTCTTCACTACCGCTATGAAGAAAAAGTCCCCCATCGTCTACACGCCCGTCCGGTTCTATGAGAACGGTGTACCGTTTTTGGGGCCGAGTCTGGGCTTTCGATGCCTCGTTACCAGCTTCAAGGCAGAGGAGCGCGGCGCTGAGACGGGAGATTTCTATTTTGATCTGAGCCTGACCGAGTACAAGGACTACTCCCCGCAGAGGGCTGTTGTGCAGGGCGCTGGCCAGACCGGAACATTCTCCCCGGCCAGCATCATCTCTGACGTGGCCAGCGTGGCCGCACAGGCCGTTTCAGCAGCTACGGCGGTAAACACTGCGGTGGATGCCGCAGGCGCCGTAAAGCTCTCCCTGACCCCCACCAGGAGCACCCCCTCAGACAAGCTTGTTGTGGGGGCCAGACGGAAAGCCACCGGGAAAGTCTACGGCACCGGCAGCGGGGAGGAAGTTCTGACCAGCATCCATGGACAGATCGTTGTGGTGCGGCGCATCATCGACCGCGCCCGGCCCTGCCCCGTCTGCGTGGCAGACACCGGCGGCACTGTGCTGGGCTGGATGCCGGAGAACAGCCTGCAGGAGGTGGAAGGATGACCTATGAGCTTTTGGCCGCTCAGAAAGCCACCGGAAACACCCTGAACCTGACCAACAGCACCACGCAGGTGGTGTGGTCTACCCAGCGCACCGGTCAGCCGGGCAAGCTGACCTTTACCTATCTTCGCACCCCGGAATCCAAGCTGGAAGAGGGAGACGTGATCCGCTTTTCTGTGAATGGTCAGCTGCAGTTTTACGGCTGGGTGTTTACCCGGGGCTTTGACCGCTGGGGGCCGGTGGACGTGGTCTGCTATGACCGCATCCGGTATCTCAAGGCCAATGCCAGCTATTCGTTCTATGACCAAAGTGCCGGGGACATCATCCGGCAGATCGCAGAGGACTTTGAGCTGGACGTGGGGGAGCTGGCCGACACAGGCTACAAGCTGCCCTCCCTCATCATGCAGGACAAAAGCTGCATCGACATCATCAACACTGCGGTGCAAAAGACCCTGCTCAACACCGGCAAGGTCTACGTGTTCTACGATTCCGGCGAAGGACTGGCCCTGAAAGAAGCCAACGACCTGAAGACCGATATTGTCATCGGAGATTACAGCCTGATGACGAATTACACCTTCGATTCCTCCATCGACACCCAGACCTACAACAGCATCAAGCTGGCCCGGCCCAATCAAAAGACGGGAAAGGCGGATGTTTTCGTGATGAAGGATTCGGAACACATCGGGAAGTGGGGCCTTTTGCAGCTGTATCAAACCGTGGACGAGGCCGCCAACGATGCACAGGTAAAGGAGCAGGCAAAGGTGAGCCTGGAATACTACAACCGCGTATTGCAGCAGCTCAAGTTTTCTTCTCTGGGAATCCCCGGTCTCCAGGCCGGTGCGCTCATTCTGGTGAACTTGTCCGATCTGGACGGTGAGCCGTTCAAGCAGTATGTCATGCTGGAAAAGGTGGAGCACACCTTCAAAAATGACGAACACACAATGGGACTGGAAGCAAAAGCGCTGTAAGGAGGGCGAAACGTGGATTTACTGGGAGTATTGCAGGAGATCAACCGGCAGACCAACGATGCCGGGCAGCCCACAGACCTGCAGATCGGCACGGTAACAAAGGCCCCGCCGGACGATGATGAGCTGGAGATCCAGATCAGTGAAGCAATGGCCCCGCTGAAGCAGGCTGTGCTTTATCTGGCAGAGCCTGTCATTGAAAAGAAGATCCCCATCCTGCGCCACCGGCACGAGATCAAGATCCTGCAGCACAAGCACGCAACGCCATCCGGCCCAAGCGAGGACGCATTTACATCCCCGCCCTACTTCACGGAGTGGTCGGCCCTGCCGGATGGATTTGACGCAAAAGTGCAGGCGGAAAATTTTGTTGGCTGGGAAAACGGCGCTGCGCTGCCTTTGAGCAAGGACAAGAAGTACATCATCCTGAACCCGGCCCTGAAAGCCGGGGACAAAGTGCTGCTTCTCCGTGTTCAGAGCGGGCAGAAGTTCATTGTTCTTTCCCGGGTATACGGAGGTGAATCGTAATGGCTACGCTTCCCACAGGCACACCCATCGACCTTTCCGGCGGCGTGGAGTACGTTTCTCAGCCGTCCAGAACCTGGTTCATTGACCAGACATCTGGCCGCATCGTCGGGGAATGCGATGGGTACGAGGCTGTAAAACAGGCCGTGACTATCATTCTGAACGTGGAACGTTATCGCTGGCAGATTTTCCACTCTTACAGCGGCATGGAGTGGGAGGGACTGCTTGGGCAAGACCCGGGCTATGTGGCTGCCGAACTGCAGCGCCGCCTGGAAGAGGCTCTGACCGTGGACGACCGGGTGACCGGCGTGAAGGACTTTTCTTACACGGTGCAGGGACAGGCCCTGACAGCATCCTTTACCGTCTCCACGATCTACGGCGAAATGCAGGCAAGCACGGAGGTGAACACCGCAGCATGATCGATTTTTCTACCGCACAGTACCGGGCCATTCTGGACTATATGCTGTCTCAGATCCCGGACGACTACGACAAGCGGGACACAAGCCCTATCCCTACAGCTCTTTCTCCCGCCGCCTATGTCTTTGAGGGGTTTTTCCTTTCCCTGAACATGGTGCAGCGGCAGGCGTTTTTTCAGACAGCCACCGGCAGAGCTCTGGATCTGCTGGCCCCCATCGCCAGCGTTACCCGCAAGCAGGCCACGGCGGCGGTGCGAAAAGGCGAGTTCAATATTGATATCCCGCTGGGCAGCCGGTTCTCTACCATCAACGGCGCGGACAGCATCAACTTTATTGCGCTGTCCGCTCTGGGTTCCGGGCACACCTACCGCCTTTTGGCAGAAACACCCGGCACCATCGGCAACGACTACACCGGCCCTATCCTACCCATCGACACCATTCAGGGCCTGACTTCTGCCAGGATCTCGGATATCCTGACACCCGGAGACGAGACCGAGACCGATGACGAATTCCGCGCCCGCATCGAGGCGGCGATGAACAGCCGCTCCTTTGGCGGCAATGTGGCGCAGTACAAGGAGGAAATCGAGAAGCTGGACGGCGTGGGCGCTGTGCAAGTCTACCCGACATGGAGAGGCGGCGGCACGGTGCTCTGCTCCGTTCTGGGTGCGGACTGGCTGCCTGCATCCACCGACCTTGTGCAGACCATTCAGAACGCCATCGACCCGGTGCCGAACTCCGGGCAGGGGCTGGGCCTTGCGCCCATCGGTGCAAAGGCAACGATCACGGCCCCGGAGAAGCTGGAAGTTTCGGTCACCGCATCGGTGACACTCCTGCCCAGCTACTCGCTGGATACAGTTCGCACCGCGGTACGGGAGGCGTTGGAGGCATATCTGCTCAATGTGCGGAAAAGCTGGGCGACCAATATCAGCAAGACCGGCATTGAGTATAGCGCCAACGTCTACACAGCCCGCGTATCTGCGGCCATCATCACGGCAGAGGGCGTGGTAAACGTGACAAACGTCCAGCTGAACGGAGCAGCGGACGATTTGATTCTGACAGAAACCGGCGCACAGCAGCAGGTTCCTGTGGTTGGGACGGTGACGCTGCATGAAGCTTGATCTTTCGCATGAACTGCTGCCGCTGCTGCCGCCCATCTACCGGGAAGTGCAGGATTACCAGCAGATCTGTGCTGCCGAAAAGGCGGAATTTGATCGGCTGGCCGGTTCCGTGGAAGGGGTTCAAAGCAACTTCTTTTTCCAGACCATGGACGAGGATTCCGTTGCACGGTGGGAAAAGGTGTTTCACATCGTGGCGGTCCCGGAAAAGGAATCCCTGGACTTCCGCAGGCAGCGTGTAATGACCCGCATTGCGACCCGCCCGCCCTACACACTGGGGTTTCTGTATCAGAAGCTGGATGAGCTGATTGGCGCGGGTGAATGGAAGTGCTCCATCACATACCCGCTCTACGAGCTGAGGCTTGCGACGAGCGCAAAGAACCAGTCGTACTACGACGAGGTGACGCACCTGATCAACCAAATCAAGCCTGCACACATCGTCTTTATTAGTATGCCGTACCTCAAGACCGGAATCCTGATCACGGAGCAGGTCGATGTGCAGAAATACGACTATCTGTACCGGCTTGGCGGATGGGCTCTCGGGAAATTTCCGTTTTCCGTACTCGGAGCGTGGACGACCGTAAAGGCTGCGACCTCACCGACATTGACGCAAGCGCTCCTTCTGGATGTGGCCCACAAGGCGGCAGAGCTTGCTACGACGGCACGACTTAACCGTGAAACGACCGTAAAGCCGCTTAAAAACGTCATTGCATCTGCGACACTGCAGGTGGGTTCTGAAATGCTGATGATCGCGGGTGAGAATCTGAAGCTGGAAGCATCCATTGAACCGGAGGCAGGTAATTCAACCGTCACGCACTACGAGATACTGAACGATGCGGGAGAAACGCTGTACGCATCGGACTGCTATTTCGGCATCACTGAAAAAACAGACGTGGACGTAAATCTCTCTATTCTGGAGGGCGCGGACACCGTGCTGGCAAACGGAAGCCGGTATCACTATCTTCTGGGCAGCTGGCTTTTGGGCAAGGATGCCTTTGCGTCACCGGGACAAAATTATTTTGTCCCGGTGACGGCCGCCGCGCCCGCTTCCGCATCTGTGACCCCGCTGTTCCTGGCAAGCCTAGCCTCGTACTTGGCGGATCACATCAACATGGTGCAGCTGAACGGCGATTATACCGTTCCGAACCTCGCAAAGAGCCTTTCCGGTGCGGCAGTCACGCTGCAGTATGAGCTTCTGCCATCGGAAAAGATCACAAAAGTCTCTGCCATCTCCGCGCAAGATGCGTTCGGAACCGCTCTCACGCAGGATGATGTCAGCATCGAAACCACGTTCAGAACAAAGTTAAAACACACCATTATCTTCAAGGAGGGAACTTTGCTTTATGGCGGATGATATCCTGAAAAACATTCCTCTTCCCGCTGATCTCCCGGAAAATTGGACATCCGGTCAGATCATCGCCCCGACCGGCGCTGAGGCTGGCCTGGACGAGCAGCACGGGTACAACTACCTGATGAGGCAAGTCAACAACGCGCAGAGGGCGGCAAAGGCGCTGAATGAGGGCAAAGCAGACTCCGTCGATCCACATGATCTTTTTATTCCAATTACGGGGTGGCAGACAGACACAGAAGTTGCAGAGTACCCGCATTACATTGACATAACAGCAGATGTTACGTCCACGACTGTGGTATCTGTCAGTATTGACCCTGCAAGCGCAGACGTAGCCGGTAAAGCTATGCTTGTAAACCCCGAAACTCGAACCGGAGCTATCCGTATCCGTGCGCACAACGTTCCGACTGCGGAAATTTCTGCCCGGTGGTATCCCATCAAGTATGGTGGTCAGTTCTATGGTGACGGCTCAATCTACTCCAACTTCCTGCTTGCGGCACATCCTGTAGGCAGTATCTATCAGACCATCAGCCCTGAAAACCCGTCCGTAACTTTTGGCGGCGGAACGTGGGAAAAGATTGCGCAAGATATGGTGTTAATGGGTGCAAGCGATACGCATCCGGCTGGTACAACGGTAGAGGCAGGACTTCCGAACATTACGGCTAAAGTGACCAGTCAGTATGGCATTTTTAATGCCGACTCAGAAGGAGCGTTTTACTTTTTGGAGGGGGCCAATTTCAACTATCCAGCAACGGGACTAGGCGGCGCGTTAATACACGACCTTCGCTTTAGTGCTTCTCGTTCCAACCCCATCTACGGCGCTTCCGCCACCGTCCAACCCCCGGCATACTTTACTTACATTTGGCTTCGTACCGACTGAAAGGAGAAACAATGGCACTAGGAGAACTCAAAAACGGCATTGGCCCTGATGCCTATGCTATTTATCAGCAAGTCCTTGCGGCGGTAGTCGAGCGAGACCACCCCGTGGGCAGCCTGTACATCAGCGAAAACGCTACCAGCCCGGCAGAGCTTTACGGCGGCACATGGGAGCGCATTGAAGGCCGCTTTATCATGGGTGCAAGCGATACCTACCCGGCAGGGAGTACGGGCGGTAGCGCGACGCATACGCAGGCACAAAACGAAGTCGCCGGACACATACACGGGCAAAGAATCTGGACGCAAGGCTCCGCAGGAAGCGAAGTTATTGGATTTGAATCGGGGAAGTATAACGTATTTTCTGCTTCCGCTTCTGCGATTATTCTTAACGCCGGAAGCACAAACGAAAACTATAACCAAGATGGGACTATACCCATGGACATCCTCAACCCCTACTACTCTTCGTACATCTGGCGCAGAGTGGCATAACCGAAAGGAGACCTTATGAAAACCATCGACAGCAATGGCGTAGAAATCGCCAGCCCCGACCTGACGAAAGGCTACCTCAAGCAGGAGACCAAGACCATCCATCACGATGCTGTGGCGGGCGTGGAAGAGGTCAGCCACTACGAGTACAAGACCTACCCCAACGGGGGTCGTGACCGCTGGAAGGTGGTGGACGTGCCCGGCGTGGCCGCAAAGGAAGCCTATGACGAAGAGGTGGAAGTGCAGCGGTACATCCTGTACACCGCAGAGGAACTGGCCGCACAGGAAAAGGCCCGCAAGGAAGCAGAGGAAAAGGCACAGCTACCCACCGCAGAAGAGCGCCTTGCCGCTCTGGAAGCGGCTATGCTTGACCTGCTGGCCGCACAACAGTAAGAGGAGGATACTATGGTTCTGTTCTATGTGACCCAGATCAAACTGCACCGCTTTGACGGCGCTTTTACCATCGACAATGTTCCTGACCGGTACAAGGATTCCGTGATGAAAAAGCTGACGGAGGAGGGATTTTATGAGGTGGAAAGTAATGCTTGATTTCCTGCGGGATATCTTTTCTGCGCTCTCCCATGCTGCCGGTGACGGTGCCGACAAGGAAGAGCCTGCCCCTGCACCGGACGTGCCCACTGTAGACACCGTGACCGGGTGGGCAGGCGACCCGCCATACCGGTACATCGACGTGAGCCGCTATCAGGGGGCGATCGACTGGGCGCAGGTGGCAGCGGCTGGCTATAAGGGAGCAATGCTCAAGACGGTGAGCACCAACCGCAAGCTCTCCAAGCGGGCAGACGGTCTGTACATCGACCCCACCTTTGAGGACAACTACAAAAACGCCAAAGCGGCGGGGCTGGACGTGGGCGTGTACTACTACACCTACGCCACCAGCGAAGCGATGGCTAATGCAGAGCTTGCCCTTGTGCGGCAGGCGGTCTACGGCAAGGAGCTGACCCTGCCTGTGGCGGTGGACGTGGAGGAAAACAAGCTCAAGCCCATGAGCACCCTCGACCTCACCAACCTCGCCGCCTACGCGCTGGAACAGGTGGAGAAGATGGGTTTTTATGCCCAGCTGTACACCTACACGGGTTACAGCTATGAGTTGGACATGCAGCGCCTGGCAGGCCGCTGGGACGTTTGGCTGGCCGACTACACGGGCAAAACGCCCAAAGTGGATTACACCTACAACGCCCATCAGCACACCAGTAAAGGCAGCGTGCCGGGCATCTCTGGCAACGTTGACCTCAACGTGACCACCATCAACTACCCCCGTATCATCCGCAAGAAGGGCCTGACCCGTCTTCGGGAGGGCGCATGAGCGAAGCAATCATCGTAGCCATTATCACCGGCGGTCTGAGCCTGATCGGCGTAGTCGTCTCTAACAACCGCACCGCCCAGAGCATGGATGCCAAACTGGACAAGCAGCAGGCTGTGACCGAAACCAAGCTGGAAGAGCTGACCCGGGAAGTCCGGACACACAACAATTTCGCCCAGCGCATCCCGGTGCTTGAAGAGCAGATGAAGGTGGCAAACCACCGCATTGCAGACCTTGAAAAAGAGAGAGGAGAGTAATACATGGCAACAATCGATAACCTTTTGACCGCACTTCCCACCCCTGTGGCCCTCGTGCTCATGTTGGGCGGCTTTGCCTTTTACGCCCTGGGCTGCATTCGGCTGGGCTATGGCGCGGCTGTCAAGGACACCGTGCTTGACCTGATCGAGCAGGCAGAGCACGAGATTCAGGGCACAAAGCGCGGCGCAGAGCGCAAGGCGTGGGTGGCACAGATGCTCCGCATGCCCCTCAGCGCCAGCAAGTGGGGGAAATTTATCTCGTGGGCCATCACCGATGAGACCATCGGCACCATTATCCAGTTTTTCTTTGACCGGGCAAAGGCAGCACTGCAAAAGCAGTAAGGAGGTTATCATGGCAAGCACTACATACGACGATTTTGTTGAGGTCAACAAAATCGCACAAGAGCATTTTCGGCACATCACGAAAATGGTCATCGGACGTTTTCGTGGCCTCACGAAAACATGCCATCTTGGCAATGCCAACAAACTGGTGACAAAACGTCACCATTTTGCCAGCATTGGCAGTATGGTGCGCAACGCCGGACAGTTGCCGCAGCCTTTCTGGCTCGGTGCTGCCTGTGGCAGCGGCTCGTGTAGTGCTGCCCGCTGCGCTGCAAGGACTTGACCGACAGCAGATGACCGCCGCCATCAAAACCGCACCGCTTGGGAGGGTAGACCGAAAGATAGCTCTTTTGCGGTACGTTGAGCGGCTTCCGCTGCCGGATATTGCGGCACAGACCCATTACAGCCGGACGGCGGTAGGATACCGTCTAAAAATCATTAACAGAGCGTTAAATACATAGCGAAATCCCCCGATGTGGCCTTACCGCTGCACCGGGGGATTTTTTTATTTTTGATTCTCTTTCAGCTTTTCCAGCTTTTCTTTTAGCTCTTCTTCCCAGCCTTCATGCTGGTCAAGATACTCGCCATAAATCGCCGCTTCTGCCTTTTTCCGGGCGGCAATCGCATCGTCAAAATCATCATACAGTCCAAGATAAATCTGCTTCCTTCTGAAGTTGATATAGGCAAAGTACCGTCCGTTTGGCCTTTTTACAACGCCGTTTACGCCGGTCTGGGAATTTTTGTTGACCTTTCCGTCCATCCGAGATTTCACAGAGGAGAGGGAAGAACCGTCCACCTGGGTAACGCTGTGGATGACATCAACCTTTTCTTTCATGTCACGGGCGCAGTCGGAGCACCGAAGAATCGGGTTGGCGCGCGTTATGTTTGTAAGTCTGACTTCAACGGTTTTTCCGCACTGCGGGCAGACCGCCTTGCACCACAGGGATGAATCGGGCTTTCGAGGGGGCAGGATTTCGATGATCTTCCAGCCACTCACAGTCTTTCCTTCGTACTTTTCGATAGCTGCTTTTTTTGCTTTGGCGGATTTTTGGGCTGCTGCACTCTTCATTGCATCGCTATGCGAGAAAGCACAATGCTGACAGCCTGTGCTCATTCCAGACGTAAGGCTATGCCGATACACGTCTTTTACAGTTCCACACTCACACTGGCATGTAAAATACCCATCTTTTTCCGCACGGTGCAAGACAGTCCAACGACCGAACTGTTTTCCAGTAAGGTCTCCCTCTTTTTTTCTCCGCTCATCCATCCTGAGCTGAGCCTCGCTCCTGGTATGAACGCACCCGCAGGATTTGCTCGCTCCTCGGGTCAATGATTCCCGAAGAACATCCCTTTCTGTGCCACACTTGCAGCGGCACTTTACATAGCCGCTCTTTTCGGATGCACCTATCACGATCCAGCTCCCAAAAGTTTGACCCGTCAAATCTTTTGCTGCCATACCGGAATCCCCCTCAGATCAGTCCATAGTGCTCGGCCAGCAGGAAGCGGACGTATGCCGGGCAGTCGCGGGTGCCGACACACCAGTTCTGCACCGTGCGTAGCGGGATACCCGTCCGCTTTGCAAAAGCGGTCTGAGACAGGCCAGTGCGGGCTACCAGCTCACGCATAGACAAGTGCGCCAGATCCCAGATGGAGGACAGCTTTTCCTTCTCAGCATCCAGATCAAGGCAACTGTCAGCATCGTCTGGTACGCTCAGAGTGATGTTGTTGACAAAGATTTCCTTCGGCTGCTCTGCGGCCATTGAAAAAAGCTCTGCTTTGGTATACATGATTGACTTCCTTTCTTTCGTGTGATAGGATAGTTGTACACCTCCGTGTGAGGTGTCTTTCACAAAATCCCCCGTTCGGTGTGGCAAGCATCGGGCGGGGGATTTTTTATTTAATAGATCTCAACGCCCAGTTTTTCGGCGGCGGCTTCAACGACTTCTTCAAACGAGGGGCCGTGCTTCGGGTCGTTCCAGTCGTAATCGCCAGCGGATGCAGCTTCCCACTCTTCTTCCATGTCAGCTGCCTTGCACAGCTCGGTGCACAGCTCGTAATCCCAGACATCGGACTTGCGGATATCAGCGGCGATTTCAATAGCGTTTCTCATGATTTTGTACATCCATGTTGTGTATTTGTGTCTTTCACTGTCTTTATTATACACCCAATGAGTGCAAATGTCAAGCACTTTTTGAAAATATTATACTCATTGAGTGTAAATAATTGAGCGGCATAAAACCCCCGGTGTTCCGTTTTTGGAGCATCGGGGGATTTGTTGTTTATGCAATTCCGTATTTGTGCGCATACTCAAGCAATTTCTTTTTTGCCCTTTCGTGGATATCCTTGGTTTTTTCACAAGGGTTTTGAGTGTAACTGTAAAAACTTTCTTCTTCAAGATTAGAAAGAAAATCCAAAACCTTTTGATCAAATAACTCGTTCATAATGGTCCTCCAATATTTTGTTTTCCTTGCTGTGATTATAGTATAGCACTATTTACAGTGTATGTAAATTGGCATTTTCGACAATGTTTATAGTGCCGTCTTGTGCATGTTTGGTATTGTAAACAGTGCTGTTTTTTGCTATACTTGGGCAAATGAAACGGGAGGCATTTTTATGATTTCTGAAAAGAAAAAGGCATCCAATGCCAAATGGGACAAAGAAAATATGACAAGCTTGGCCTGCCGCGTAAAAAAGGACTACGCGGAAAAGTTTAAGGCGGCGTGCATAGAGGCTGGAACGACCCCAAATGCCGTATTAAAGCAGGCAGTTGAAGAATTTTTGCAGGCGCATACAAAATAACAGCTCAAACCCAAGCGCTCATGCGGCTTTGTGCCGTGTGGGCGCTTTTCTTTTTTGTCCTTCGTTGTGCCTTCGTTGTCTCTCGCTTTTCGGGAAAGAGATAAAATCATCCCAGAAGAAAGGGGGAAGCTTTATGGCATATCCTTTTGGCGGCTGGCAATCGAGCCCTTACAGTGGGATGCCACCGATGGGTTTTGGGCAAGGCCAGTATCAGCAGCAAATGGCCCAGCAGGCCACTCCACAGAGCGGGGGACAAAGCCCCTTCACGATGGTGCCGACAATCGCAGATGTGGACAAGGTTATGGTGCAGCCCGGCGAAACGCGCTGGATCATGGTGCAAAACGAGCCTGTCATGGCTGTCAAAAAGGCAGACACGATGGGCTATGCGTCCGGCGAGTACTACCGCCTGACAAAGATCGACCCGGCGGCGATGCAGACACCGGCAGAGACGCAGTATCTGACCTCTGCGCAGGCAGATCAGAAGATACAGGCTGCCGTAAAGGCCGAGGTGGAGCGCGTGATGGCGCAGTATCAGACAGCCCCGGCAATTCCTGCAAGGCCCGCACGGGCAAAGGAGGGTTAAGGTATGGCAAATCCTTTGATGCAGTTCCTGGGCGGCTCAGGAAGCCCGGCAATGCCCGGCTCGATGGGCAATGTAATGCAGCTTCTCCGGAGGTTTCAGCAGTTCCGCTCCGCTTTCCAGGGAAATCCCCAAAAGCAGGTGGAAGAGCTGCGCAAGTCCGGTAAGATGTCAGATGAGCAGTACCACCAGCTGGAAGCGATGGCAAGGCAGATCATGCCTTTCATCAAGTAATCGAAAAATCGTGGCCACGATTTGAAATAATTTCACTATTCTCAAGAAAGGAAATCAACTATGGATAACATGTCTTTGAGCGATATCGCTGCCGTGACCCGTGGCAACGATAACGACGGCTGGGGCCAGGGCAATGCGTGGTGGATCATCATCCTCTTCCTGTTCGTCTTTATGGGCGGCAACGGAGGCCTCTGGGGCAACCGCACCGGCGAGTACGGCCAGTATGCCACCGCGGCAAGTCAGCAGGAGATCCTCTATGGCCAGCAGTTTGGCCAGCTGAACGACCGGCTGACCAACATCGGCAACGGTATCTGTAATCTCGGTTATGAGATGCAGGGAAGCATCGGCCAGCTGGGCAAAGAAGTTGCTCTGGCTCAGGCAGGCACCAACACCACCATCCTGCAGACCGGTAACAGCATCCAGGCACAGCTTGCTCAGTGCTGCTGCGACAACCGGCTGGCAACCGCCAACCTGGCAGCCCAGATGGACAAGCAGACCTGCGCGATCAACTCCAACATCGATGCAAAGTTTGCCGAGCTGCAGAAGCAGCAGTATGAGCAGACCATCGCGGCCCAGAATCAGAGGATCAGTCAGCTGGAGCTGGCCTCCCAGATGTACGGTGTTGTGAAGTATCCCAACGGGTACTCCTACAATGCGGGCCCGAGCCCCTTCTGCGGATGCAATAACGGCTGCAGCAACATCTAACACATACGCCCTTTTGGCGAGGATCGGCGGGGCGGCAAAGGCTGCTCCGCCTTTTATATAAGGAAGGAGATATTTTATGTCTAAATCCGCGATTTATACCGCCAACACCTCGGCTCAGACCGTGGCGGTAAACGACGTTATCCCTGTCGGCATCACTTCCCGGCGGTTCGGCTGCAACATCCGGCAGGACGGCAACACCATCACCCTGCTGGGCCAAGGCTACTACCATGTGACCGTGTCTGCTACACTGGCCCCCACGGCGGCGGGAACCGTGACCCTGACCGGTCAGAAGGATGGCGTGGCTGTCATTGGTGCTACCGCTTCTCAGACTGTGGCCGCTGCGGCTGCACCGACCAATCTGGCACTGACTTTCCTGGTGCGCAATGCGTGCGGCTGCGAAAGCTCTATCCTGAGCTTCCTGCTGACCGGAACTGCTGCCGTGGTGAACAACCTGGCTGTGACCGTGGAGAAGCTGTAAAAAGGAGGATCTGGTTATGATGGACGAAGCAAAATTTGCAGGGTATAAGGACACACTCGTTCATGCTGCAAAACAAATGGCCGAAGAGTACAGCGATGCGATGAACTACGCAAGCATGTCGATGGACTATAAAACCGTCTGCCCCTATGCTTCTTCTGAGTGGTATAAGCTCTCTGGGGAAGAAATGGAGCACGCTGATGCAAACCGCCGCATTGCACAGAAAATCCTTACCGGCGTTGATAGTGAGGATTCTGCGGCTGGCGTAGAGCTGCATCACATGTGGAGCATGGCGGAAGACCTTGTTTCTGGTCTGTGCGAAGCAGTTACAAAAGAACGCTCCGCATACATGCGTTGAATTTTTGCAACATTTGTTGTAAAATAAGGTGGACGATTTATCGCTTTTAGAATGCGCTATAAGCGAACAACAAACTAACAATTAAAGCAAAAATAGCATAAATACGAAAAATATTATTGATTTGTAATCAGTGGGTTGCAGGTTCAACTCCTGTCACTAGCTCCAAAAAGAC
>OHAC01002429.1_pt1 | contig 14825 bp, 7 predicted proteins | sample 1577051 | NCBI WGS metagenome assembly OHAC01 (sample SAMEA3541499, study PRJEB24748) | human gut metagenome | biome: human gut; feature: human-associated habitat; material: faeces | place: China | collected 2012 | reverse complement strand
AAGAACTCGGCGATAAGGTTCAGTTGGTTGGTGATGACTTATTCGTAACCAACACCGAGCGTCTGGCAAAGGGAATCAGCTTAGGCTGCGGCAACTCCATTCTGATCAAATTAAACCAGATCGGTACCGTATCCGAGACCTTAGAGGCCATCAAGATGGCTCATAAGGCTGGTTACACTGCAATCGCATCCCATCGTTCCGGTGAGACCGAGGACACCACCATCGCAGACCTGGCAGTTGCATTGAATACCTGCCAGATCAAGACCGGCGCGCCAAGCAGAAGTGAGCGTGTAGCGAAGTACAATCAGTTGCTGAGAATTGAAGAGGAATTAGGTGCGGCAGCACAGTTTCCGGGCGTAAGGGCATTTAATATCAAAAGATAGTTGTGCCCTTGAAAAATAGAAGAAATTGAAAAAGGAATCCCGTGAATGAGTCATAAATTTGACTCTTTCACGGGATTTTTTCGTGGCTAGAGCAAACGTTTGGATAAAAATTGCACAAATGAGAAAAAAGATATGTTATATTAGTATCAATGTGTTTCAAAAATACAATATGGGGGATAAGGATATGCATTTGAAAAAAGGCATTCGGCAGGGAATCAGCACGATGCTTATTGCAGCTATGAGTTTTGGCAATGTGATGAGCGTAATGGCAGATACACCGTCAGTAAAAACGGTCTCAAGTGAAAATGTGACTGTTAAAAATGGTAATTATCGTGCGACAGTCAATTTTTCTGAAGGGCAGTTAGGGGGAGTACTTCGGTCTAAAAGTAGCGATGTAAACGCTGACTGGAATACCATGACAGAAACTATGGTTCCAGGAATGACCATGTATCTGGATGAAACAGGAACAGCGAAAAAAGCAGATGTGTCAGCAAAAAACACATTGACTACAGGAGATGGCAGTATTGGAGCATCTGGAGTGGAACTGACTGGTGATTTGACGGGCGTAAAATCATATTTTATGTTTCCAGATGAGATTGTATATTTGGGTGCTGGGCTGAAAGATCAGAAAAATAGTGATGATAAAATTATCACGGTAGTGGATAATGTACCAGTAACTACAGCAACAAGAGTAAGTATTCCAAATCCTAAGAATGGATATTATATTGTCAGAAATCAGGCAAAAGCAGGAGGCAGCTGGGAAAAGGCTGTAGATACGGCAACCAAAGGCGTACATGCTAGAAACTGGCTGTCAGCTTCAGATTTGAGCGGAACTGGTAATCCTCTTCAATGGAAATATTTGTTTACAGATTCTATTACAAATTCCAACGTATATTACCGTTTTCCAACAAAGGGAAATACAGTTGTGCAGTCATTTGAACTTTGGATGGCAGGAACACAGTATCAGTATACAGTAAAAGCAGGAGGCAGACAGACGGATTTCAATGGTCAGACTACGGTAGATCCAGATACCAATGTCCTGTCAAATTCAAATGAAATTCAGGCGGCTGAAAGCTTAACTAACGGCATTCTTGCAGTGAACAAGTGGTCAGATGGAACTACAGAACTGACTAACAATATTGCCAATGTTACTTTAAATCAACCAATGTCTATGCTTATGAAAAAGGACGAGTCGATAGAAACAACGCAGATTACAGTAGGTAAACCAAGTAATAGCAAAGAGGAAAACCTGGAATTTACCGTTCATTTTTCTGCAAATCAGGTGACAGAAACCAGTGGAGAAGGTGCTTTAGTTTCGTCTGACGAAACAGGAGATGGACTGCATGTAAAACTGGATGCAGCCAAGATGACCAAACCAGTTACCTTAGAGGTCAGCTATCAGCTGCCGGATATTGTAGATGGTGATGTGATTGAGGTAGTGCGTGGAAATGAAAAACAGGTGAAATTGCCAGCAGGATTTAATAAAGAGGGTGTGACCTGGAGCGCAAAGTTCGTGAAGCCAGATGGAACTTATCTTAGAAATGCTGGATCAAGTAAGAAAAAGTATGAGTTACCAGATGGAGAAACTGATGGCACCCGTACAGCAGGTGATACCAGCGCCGACCATCTGGTGACAGTCAAAAAACTGGCTAACGGCAATGCAATCATCACAGGGAAAGAAAAAGGAAGCCTGGTGCTGGTTGCAAAGAATACAGATGGAACCGAGAAAAAGTTTCAGGTGGAAGTCTTGTATACAGCAACGGAAAATCTGCCAGAGGCAACAGAAGAAGATTACGCAAAGATCCGTAAAACCTGGAAAGAGTCCATCGTAGGAGTTGATCTTGCCAATGAAGAAGGTGGAGCGGAAATTCTGGCTTCCCTGGATGAAGCTGCAGAAACTGCATGGAATGCTTATGCGTACAAAGGAGAAAGCAGCTGTCCAGATATTCCTTGGAAAGCAGATGAAGGAGCGGCAGGCGTTGCTTCCACTCCATATGTAGATGACGCGGCAGAGTTCCGCCCAGCTTTTAAGAAGGTGCTTTCCATGGCAACTGCTTACGCGGCAGATGGAAGTAAATATTATCAGAATCAAGAAATGTTAAAGGATATGACCAATATCCTGGATTATCTCTGTACCGTATGCTATACCCCGAAGACCCAGACCAACAACTGGTGGACATGGGAGATCGGTATTCCGAAAGACCTGATCCCGATTTTGATGCTGATCTATGATGGTTTAACGCCAAAACAGGTAAATCTTTACACAGAGGCCATGTATTTCTTTCAGCCAGATCCTTATCATGAGGGTGCCATTGGAACGGCTAGTACTCATGTCAATGGATACCGGACAGCCCAGGGTGCCAATATCATTGACTGTTCTACCACAGCCGTTGGTTTAGGCGCATTGAGAAAAGATAGTGAGCAGCTTTACATGGGTTCAGAAGCATCCTCTGGAACGTTTGTAATCCAGACCGTAGAGGATAGCAGCAAATTGGCAGCAGATGGATACGCAAGTGGATTCTACGCAGATGGTTCTTATATGGACCATAGCCGTGTACCATATCTTGGCGCTTATGGAATCGAGTTTATGAAAGGCGGCGTCAAAATTCCGTCTCTGATCGGCGGAACTCCATGGCAGTATTCTGGTGAGGTACAGAAGAATCTGGAGTATTACATTGTTAATGGTTTTGGAAGCTCCATGTATCGTGGTTTAATGCTGGATTCCTTAAAGGGACGTTCCGTATCCAGAAAGAGTGGAAGCAATCAGGCGGCAGGCAGAGAGGCCATGGTGATCATTCTTCAGATGATCGATTCCCTCAGTGACGAAGCAAAAGAGACCATGCTTTCCACCATGAAATACTGGATGGAGCAGAATCCAGGATTTGTTGATGGCCTGGAGGGTGTGGAAAATCTGGCAATTAAGAAAAGAGCAAGAGAGATTCTGGAAGATTCTTCCATCGTAGCAGCAGTAGAGCCGCTGCACAAATCATTCCCATATATGGATCGTGCAGTACACAGAATGGATGATTATTTATTTGCGGTGTCCATGTATTCTGAGAGAACACAGAATACAGAGATCATGAATGATGAAAACCGTATGGGCTGGCATCAGAATAACGGTATTACCTATATTTATAATTCTGACCAGGACCAGTACACCGATATTTTCTGGAACACCGTCAATCCGTTAAGACTGCCAGGAACTACCGTAGTACCAGTGAATATCGGAACCGGTACGCCAGACAGTTCTGGATATGCCCAGGGCGGAGACTACTGCTCCAATGAAAGTTGGGTAGGCGGAAGCACCATCGGCAATTATGGAATCAGCGGTATGTCATTTTCGGGAGCGATTGCCAATAAGGCGAAGAGTACGGATGGTGAGATCACTTACGCACCAAACCTGAAAGGAAAAAAATCCTGGTTCATGTTTGAAAATGAGATCGTCTGCCTGGGCGCTGGCATCCAGAACAAAGGCATGGATCTTCCGGTAGAGACTACCATTGAAAACCGCAGGCTGGGTACAGATGGCGAGAATGCATTTGTGGTCAATGGCGAAGAAACCAATCTTCCAATGAAAGAAGCCAATATCAAAGAACTGGCAGAGCATAGCGCTGATGTGTCCGGCACCGAATTTGACGGTGCAGAATGGGCTCATCTGGAAGGAAATGGCACCTCCTCAGGAACTGGATACTATTTCCCAGAAGAGGGAACCAGCATCCGTGCCCGCCGGGCAAGAAATACCGGAAACTGGAGTGATATTGGAACTACAGAAGGCGAAAGCACCCAGAATTACTTGGAGATGTGGTTCGATCATGGAAAGAATCCAACCAACGGTTCTTACAGTTATGTTCTTCTTCCTGAAACGGGAAAAGAAGAAACTGAAAACTACGCAAAAGCGCCTCAGGTAACCGTACTGGCCAATACCTCTGCGGCACAGGCTGTATATCAGAAAGAGTTAGGAATCACCGGAATCAATTTCTGGGAAGACAAAGAGACTACTGTTGGAGAGGTTACATGTGACAGCCAGGCATCTGTGATGATGCAGGAAGGGAAAGACGGACGGTTGAGGGTTGCAGTTTCTGATCCGACCATGAAAAATAAAGGAACGATTACCTTAAAGATCAATCGTCCGATTACGGATATGATTGACAGTGATTCTGATATATCCTGCAGGGTCAGTGAGAGTGGAGCGGAACTGACTTTCAATATGGCAGGAACCAATGGCTCCAGCGTATACGCAGAATTACAGTTAAAAGCTTCCATTTACCCATATGCAGTTACCTTGAAAAATGGCGATGAGCAGACATTTGAATTACGTGATTTTAACCTTAATGAAGAAGTAGCCTGGTCTGTTGCTACCGATATGACCAGAATGCGTTCCAATACCACCATTGATGAAAATGGTGTCCTGAAGATTGACGAGGAAGAGACAGACGGTGCGCTGGTTGTAACTGCAGAAACTGCTTCTGGATTAAAGCTTCATGCATATGTATCCTTAGGAAAAGACGCAGCAATCGATACACCTGATGATTTGCCGCTTCCCGAAGAGATGCAGAATCTTCAAAAATTGATCGATAAAGCATTAGACGATCCAGACGGAACAGAAGTATATGATGAAAATGCAATTAAGAAAGCAGTAAAGGCAGTTCAGGATGCAGATACGGAGAAAGTAGCAGAGTACCTGATGGATTCTGTACTGAAGTTGGCAGAAGTTTATCAGCAGGTATGGGAAAACAATGGTCGGGAGATCGGCGAAGATGTAGAGACAGTTGGCATAGCCAGGGAATTGGAGCCAGTGGACGCAAAGGGAATGATTCTTAGCATTTATCCGTCCCTGAAAGTAGCGTCTCCATCCAATGCGGTTCTGGTAATCAAGGGAGAAGAGGATGCGGCGGTATTATCCGAGACAGAGCTGTCCAATGCCACACCATCCAATGCTACACCGTCCAATGCAGTAGCAAAAACAGCGGTATTCTCCACAGAGACACTAGAAAAGATTGGTGACAAGCCGATTGTCAAGGATTCCCTCTGTGAGTATGTTCTGAGCCTGGTTCGTGAATACAATGAAGACCAGGATTCCAGAAATCTCCTTCCATTAAAAACACCGATCAAGGCAGAGATTTCCGTACCAGATCAGTTGGATTCAGAAAAACCAATCCTTGCAGCAGTGGCAGACGCAGATGGAACTCAGCATCCTTTAGAAGTAACAGTAAATGAAGATGGAAGTGCCATGACCTTTGTTCTCACAAGAATGGGAACCCTGATTCTGGCAAATCAGGCGGAGGAGCAGGAGAAGCCAGATACCCCAAATACCCCAGAGAAGCCAGATGATCCGTGGGTGATGACCTATGAAGTTTTCATTGATGATGAGATTACCGGGGGAACTGTCACTGCAGACCACCTTACCGGACCGGAAGGCACCAAAATCACATTGATGGCAAAAGCGAATTTTGGATATCGGTTAAATTATTTACAGGTTAATGGAAAGACCGTGAAAACTACGGCAAAAGGCACTTATACCTTTAAACTGAAACAGGATACAGAAGTAACTGCTTCCTTTGTGAAGCTGCTGGCGATTACCGATCACAGTGACCGGGAAGACAGAGACCGCAGCAGTTCTGATGGATGGGTACGCAGCGGCAATGGCTGGAAGTACCAGATTCCAGGCGGAGGTTACGCAAAGAATGGCTGGCAGCAGATTGGTGGCATCTGGTACGCATTTGACGCTAACGGAATTATGCGGACCGGCTGGTATCTGGAGCCGATGGATAACTGCTGGTACTATATGAAACCAGATGGTTCCATGGCAATCGGCTGGCAGCAGATCGATGGAAAATGGTATTATTTCAACCCGGCAACCATTGGTATCACCGGCTGGAGCAGCCAGGGACTTACATGGAACTTCGATATCCAGAAGAACCAGGGAATCCCACAGGGCGCAATGTACAAGAATCAGAGAACCCCAGATGGTTACCTGGTAGATGAGCAGGGCGCATGGATTCAGTAGTGTTACAGGATCCTCGTAAGAGGATTTATTTCCAGTAACATCCAGTAGATATTTATCAAATGGCATGTTATCATCATTTTGTAACAGAAATGTAACAAAACTGAAACAGAAGGAGAATGATAACATGATGAAGAAAACAAAAATTGGTGCAGCCGTGATGATGGCAGCTTTCGCGATGATGACCGTACAGCCGATGACCTCTATGGCAGCAGATAACTGCCAGACACGGATCTGTGGAGGCAGCAGTGCAAACCTTTACGGAACTGTGCTTTGCAGCTGTGGCGTTGGCAATAGCAATTTCGGCAATTGTGGAAGTCAGATCTTCGGTCAGTCCGGTTGCCAGACCTCCGGCAACTGCTTTGGACAGAATGCTGGCAACTGCCAGACAGGAAATAACTGCAAACCAGGCCAGTTCCAGAATTATGGATCTTGCGGAAGCAGCGTGAAAAACTGGAATACCGGTTTGGAAAACTGGAGTACTGGCTGCAGAAAGTAGCGAGCAGCAGAAATGATACATAAGAGAATGACATAACAGAATGATATAGCAGAATATCATCATAGACAGGGTGTTGTTTATCGACCTAACGGTGGAGACGATGCCCTGTTTTTGTGCTAAAATCGTCATTTTATCCCATTATTTGACATGAATCGTCTTTACTTCATTTTTAAAATACGATAAGCTTGAAAAAGCGGGGTTTAGAACCTATTTTGAAAATGTTATAGATAAGTGAGTGATATATGAGTCATAGAAGAAGTAAAAAAAGACGAGGAAATCTGGATAGGTACCGCAAGATATTGGCGTTTGTCCTGGGGATCTGTCTATTGATTGGAATCTGCCAGCCTGGAGTTCTGGCGTCGGCGATGACGGAGCCAGTCTACAAGGTCACATTCCACGATATGGATATCAATGGAAATGAATGGAAACAGAGTAAGGGAAAGACGGTTTCCAGCTATGTTCCAGACAGCGGTTCCATCTGGCAGGTGCTGCAGGGAAAGAAACGCACCATCGGAACAGATAAACAAAAAATCCAGGATTGCGTCTGGTATACGTTAGATGAAGACGGCGAGCGGGCTGTGTTTGATCTGGACGAGCCGATTATGGAAAATTTGGAGGTGAATGTTGATAAAAATCTTCAAAAGCCATTGAATTTTACAGCAGATGTGCTATAATATCCTCAGAAACATTGTTAAAACGTTAACAAGTAAAGTAAGAGTTAACGTGAATGTCTAATTTATCTGCCGCTTCAGAAGCGGCAAGAATGGAGGATCTGAGATATGGCAAGATTTACATTACCTAGAGATTTATATCACGGAAAAGGAGCTTTAGAGGCTTTAAAGACATTCGAAGGAAAGAAAGCAATGATCTGTGTTGGCGGCGGCTCTATGAAGCGTTTCGGTTTCCTGGATCGTGCAGAGCAGTATTTAAAAGAAGCTGGCATGGAAGTAAAATTATTTGAAGGCATTGAGCCAGACCCATCGGTTGAGACAGTTATGAAGGGCGCAGCAGCCATGGAAGAGTTCCAGCCAGACTGGATCGTAGCCATCGGCGGTGGTTCCCCGATCGATGCTGCAAAAGCAATGTGGATTAAGTATGAGTATCCGGACATTACTTTTGAGGATATGTGTAAGGTATTCGGTATTCCGAAATTAAGAAGAAAAGCTCATTTCTGTGCAATTTCTTCTACCTCTGGTACAGCGACTGAGGTAACTGCATTCTCTATCATTACCGATTATCAGAAGGGTATCAAGTACCCGATCGCTGATTTTGAGATCACACCAGATGTTGCGATCGTAGATCCGGAACTGGCAGAGACCATGCCGAAGAAGCTGGTTGCCCATACTGGTATGGATGCTATGACTCATGCGATCGAGGCATATGTATCGACTGCAAACTGTGATTTCACCGATCCATTAGCACTCCATGCGATCAAGATGATCCAGAACGATCTGGTTGATTCCTATAATGGAGATATGGCAAAACGTGATTCCATGCACAACGCACAGTGCTTAGCTGGTATGGCATTCTCTAATGCATTATTAGGTATTGTTCACTCCATGGCACATAAGACCGGAGCTGCATTTGCGGACTACGGCGCACACATCATCCATGGTGCAGCAAACGCGATGTATCTGCCAAAGGTTATTGCATTCAATGCAAAAGACGAGACTGCGAAGAAACGTTACGGCGTGATCGCTGATTTTATGGGCTTAGGCGGTGAGACTCTGGATGAGAAGGTTGCCAACCTGATTACATATCTGCGCGGCATGAATGATGCATTAAATATTCCACACTGCATCAAGAACTACGGTGCAGACAGCTATCCAACCGAGCAGGGCTTCGTACCGGAGGAGGTATTCTTAGAGAGACTTCCGGAGATTGCAAAGAACGCGATCGCAGATGCATGTACCGGTTCCAACCCGCGTCAGCCTAGCCAGGAAGAGATGGAGAAACTGCTCAAGTGCTGCTACTACGACACCGAAGTTGATTTCTGATCCATTCATACTTAATAAGACATACGATATCAAAAGCCCTGACGGGAATTATCCCGGAGGGGCTTTTTTCTGGGCTTTTTTGATCTGAAGCGCCTCTTGCTTATTTCTCCAAATTTTCGTATAATAAATGTTTGTGATTTTGAACCGCTGTTTGCGGTATGAATAAGTTTCAGAAGATAGTACAATGAGAAAATGAGGAAATGAAATATGAAAATACTGATTGCATATTTGAAAAAAGAGACCGTACTTTGCATTGCCGTGCTTCTCGCGGCATTTTCCATGCTTTTGATCCATCCGGATAGCAAATATTCCGGATATATGGATTACCGCACCTTGGCGCTTTTGTTTTCGCTGATGACGATTATGGAGGGCTTTAAGCAGACAGGTTTTTTTGCTGATGTGGCCAGAGCTTTGCTTGGTCGGGTCCATACGTTTCGCCAGCTGTATCTGGTTCTGGTCATGCTGTGCTTCTTTTGCTCCATGTGGATCACCAATGATGTAGCACTGTTAACATTTGTTCCTTTTACAATTCTGGTGCTTGAGCTTTCTGGTCTTCAGAAAGAGATGATTCCCGTCATTGTGATGCAGACAATTGCAGCCAATCTGGGCAGCATGATGACACCGGTGGGAAATCCGCAGAACTTATATCTGTACTCGGTTTCCGGTATGGGAATAGGTGAATTTTTTTCTGTTATGGGACCGTTATCGGCACTGTCCTTTCTGCTGATCCTCGGTGCCTGTATATTTCATAAGAATTTTGTGCTGGACCCGGAACTCTTGAAACATATGGAGCCTTCCGGAGAAGTTGCCGGAAAAAGCAGCAAAACAGCGGAAGCGGCCTCCGGGAATGCAGTTCCTAAGCGCCTCCGGAATCTGCAAAATCTGCTTCTGGCGACATTGTTTCTCTTCAGCCTTCTTTCGGTATTTCGAGTGATCAGCTGGCCGGTGCTGGTCGTGGTTGTTCTGACCGGATGTCTGCTGCTAACTGGAGTTTTTCACAGCAGCTTTCTTCCGAAAAAGGTAGACTACAGCCTTCTTCTGACTTTCATTGCTTTTTTTGTATTTATCGGCAATATGAAACGGATTGACTTGATACGGGAATTTCTGAATCAGACATTACATGGCAGGGAACTTCTGCTTTCCTTTGGCTGCAGCCAGATAATCAGCAATGTTCCGGCTGCCATTCTGCTTTCCGGATTTACAGATCAGTATGCGGCGCTTCTCAGAGGCGTTAACATCGGTGGGCTGGGCACGCTGATCGCTTCTCTGGCCAGTCTGATCTCGTACAAATTCTTTGCGGAGAGTCAGGCGCGTTTCCCGAAGGCCGGGAGTAAGCAAAGCTATATACTACGGTTTACGATTTGGAATGTGGGTATGGCAATCATACTTTTACTGGCAGCTGTTATGCTTGACTGGTAAAAAGCCACGGAAACGAGGCCTGAAGATTTTTCTACTTGATTTTTCTACATTTTTTCTTTAATATATAATCGAACATTTGTTTTATTAACGGAGGGAATCATGGCGAACACACAGTATAACGCAGACAGTATCACAGTCCTGGAGGGACTGGAGGCGGTGCGAAAGCGTCCTGGCATGTACATTGGAGGCGTAGGCACAAAGGGTTTAAACCATCTGATTTATGAGATTGTAGACAATGCGGTGGACGAGCACCTGGCCGGGTTCTGCAGTACCATCTGGGTAACCCTGGAGGCAGATGGTTCCTGTACGATTAAGGACAGCGGCCGCGGCATTCCGGTTGAAATGCATAAAAAGGGCGTATCTGCGGAGCGTGTGGTTCTTTCCACTCTTCACGCAGGCGGTAAGTTTGACAACGAGGCTTACAAGACCAGTGGCGGTCTGCATGGCGTTGGTTCTTCCGTCGTCAACGCATTGTCTGCCCATATGGACGTAAAGATTTACAAAAACGGTTTCATTCATCACGATGCCTACGAGCGCGGCATCCCGACAGTGGAACTCGAGAACGGCCTGCTTCCGGTTCTCGGCAAGACCAGACAGACTGGCACGGAGATCAATTTCCTGCCAGATGACGAAATTTTTGAGAAAACACGTTTTAAGGCAGACTGGTTAAAAAGCCGTCTGCATGAGACTGCTTACTTAAATCCTGGTCTGACGATTTATTATAAAAATGCACGAGCTAATGAAAAAGAGGAGATTACCTACCACGAGCCGGAGGGCATTATAGCCTATGTCCAAGAATTAAATCGCGGAAAGACCGTCATTCATGAGCCGGTTTATTTCAAAAAGGAAATAGATAAGATCGAGGTGGAGGTTGCTTTCCAGTTTGTGGATGCCTTTGAGGAAAATATCCTGGGCTTCTGCAACAACATCTTTACCCAGGAAGGCGGCACCCATCTGGTTGGCTTTAAGACCCGTTTTACCCAGCTCATCAATTCCTATGCAAGAGAGCTTGGTATTTTAAAGGAGAAGGACCCGAATTTTACCGGAGCGGATACCAGAAACGGCATGACGGCTATTGTGGCTGTCAAGCACCCAGATCCGATTTTTGAAGGCCAGACCAAGACAAAGCTTGCCAGCGCAGATGCCACAAAAGCAGTATTTACCATATCCGGAGATTTGCTACAGCATTATTTTGACCGGAATCTTGAGACCTTAAAGGCCATCATCGGCTGTGCGGAAAAATCCGCCAAGATCCGCAAGGCCGAGGAAAAGGCTAAGACCAACATGCTCACAAAATCCAAATTTTCCTTTGACAGCAATGGAAAGCTGGCAAACTGCGAGAGCCGGGATGCGGAGCTCTGCGAGATTTTTATTGTCGAGGGAGATTCTGCGGGCGGTTCTGCCAAAACGGCAAGAAACCGGAAGTACCAGGCCATCCTGCCGATCCGCGGTAAGATTTTAAACGTGGAAAAGGCCTCCATGGATAAAGTGCTTGCCAACGCTGAGATTAAGACCATGATCAATACCTTTGGCTGCGGCTTTTCCGAGGGCTACGGCAATGATTTCGATATTACCAAATTAAAATACAACAAGATTATCCTCATGACGGATGCGGATGTAGACGGAAGCCACATCGACACGCTGCTTCTGACATTCCTGTACCGATTCATGCCGGAACTGATCTATAACGGCCATGTCTACATTGCCATGCCGCCGCTTTATAAGGTCATTCCGTCGAGAGGACAGGAGATGTATCTGTACGACGACAAGGAACTGGAGCGCTACCGCAAGAGTCATACGGGTGACTTCCGCTTACAGCGCTATAAAGGTCTTGGCGAGATGGACCCGGAACAGCTCTGGGAAACCACCCTGGATCCGGAACGCCGCGTGTTAAAGCGCGTTGAGATCGAGGATGCCCGTATGGCCTCTGAGGTAACAGAGATGCTTATGGGCAGCGAGGTTCCGCCGCGCAGGCAGTTCATCTACGATCACGCGAATGAAGCAGAGATTGACGCATAAGGAGAGGAAACATGGCTGAAAAGATATTAACAACAGAATATTCCGAGGAGATGCAGCGCAGTTACTTAAATTACTCCATGAGTGTCATCACTGCCAGAGCCATCCCGGACGCGAGAGACGGCTTAAAGCCGGTACAGCGCCGTGTGCTGTATGATATGAGTGAGCTGCGGTTGGGACACGATAAGCCCCACAGAAAATCGGCCCGTATCGTCGGTGATACCATGGGTAAATATCATCCGCACGGTGACAGTTCCATCTACGAGACCCTGGTTGTGATGTCCCAGGAATTTAAAAAGGGTATGGCCCTGGTAGACGGACACGGGAACTTTGGTTCTATCGAGGGAGATGGCGCGGCTGCCATGCGTTACACAGAGGCACGCTTAAAGAAGTTTGCCGAGGAGGTTTACTTAAAAGATCTCGACAAGACGGTTAATTTCGTTTCCAACTACGACGAATCTGAGAAAGAGCCGGAGGTGCTTCCGGTCCGTGTGCCAAACCTTCTGATCAACGGTGCGGAGGGTATTGCGGTCGGTATGAGTACCAGTATTCCGACCCATAACCTGGGGGAGGTTGTGGATCTGGTAAAGGCATTCATTGACAAACCGGATATGCCCTTAGAAGAGATGATGGAGCTGATGCCGGGTCCGGATTTTCCAACGGGGGGCATCATTGCTAATAAGAAAGATCTGCCAGCCATCTATGAGACCGGTGTTGGCAAGATTAAGCTGCGCGGGAAAATCGAAGTAGAACTGGGCCGCAGAAAGGCGGATCGCGACAAACTGGTCATCAGTGAGATCCCATACACTATGATCGGCGCAGGCATCAACAAATTCCTGGTGGACATTGCAGAACTGGTGGAGAACAAGACACTTTCGGATGTGGTAGACATTTCCAACCAGTCCAGCAAGGAGGGTATCCGCATTGTCCTGGAACTGAAAAAGGATGCGGATATCGAGAAAATCCGAAATATCCTCTATAAGAAGACGAAGCTGGAGGACACCTTTGGCGTGAACATGCTGGCCATCGCCCATGGCCGTCCGGAGACCTTAAATCTGCGCGGTATTCTGCAGAACTATCTGGAATTCCAGTATGAGAATACGACACACAAATACCAGGCACTCCTGGAAAAAGAACTGGAGAAAAAGGAAATCCGCGAGGGCCTGATCCGCGCCTGCGACGTCATTGACCTGATCATAGCGATTCTGCGCGGCTCTAAAAACTTAAAGGACGCAAAAGCCTGTCTCATGAACGGGGATATTTCTAAAATTCAGTTTAAACATCCGGGATTTAAGGAGGATGCAAAGCAGTTAAACTTTACGGAGAAGCAGGCCAACGCAATCTTGGAGATGCGTCTGTACAAACTCATAGGTCTGGAAATTCTTGCATTGCAGAAGGAGTATAAAGAATGCTTAAAGCGTATTGCCGAGTATGAGAAAGTCTTAAAGAGCCGTGATGGCATGAATAAGGTCATTAAGGAAGATCTGGACCATATTAAGGAAGAATTCGCGGAGCCAAGAAAGACCCTGATTGAGAACGGCAAGGAAGCGGTATACGAGGAGTCTGCCGCGGCTGTGGCTGAGATAGTCTTTGTTATGGACCGTTTCGGTTACTGCAAGCTCTTAGACCGCTCTGCCTATGAACGGAACCGCGAGACAGTGGACACCGAATATAAGTATGTGATCCCATGCCTGAATACCGATAAACTCTGCATCTTCACAGATACCGGAAATCTGCATCAGGTCAAGATGATGGATATCCCGTCCGGCAAGCTGCGTGATAAGGGTACGCCGATTGATAACTTAAGCAAATATGATGGCAGTAAGGAAGAGATTGTCTTTCTCACCAATTTTGGCCGCCTGACCGGACAGCTGTTGCTGTTTGCTACAAAAATGGCCATGGTGAAACAGGTTCCGGCGGAAGAATTTATCACAAATAACCGAACCGTGGCGGCTACAAAGCTGCAGGAGGGAGACAGTCTGCTTACCGTCCGTATTGTGGGAACAGAGACGGACCTGGCATTACAGAGCGCGTCTGGTATGTTCCTGCGTTTCTCCATGGAGGAAATCCCGGAACTGAAGAAGAATTCCCGCGGTGTGCGCGGCATGAAGCTTGGCGCAGGAGATGAACTGGAAGAGCTTTATTTTGTGACCCAGCAGCCACAGATTGTTTACAAAGAAAAAGAAGTGCATTTAAACCGCTTAAAGCTGGCAAAGCGTGACGGTAAGGGAAGCAAGGTACGCCTGTAAGAGAAAATCCGTCTGTCGCGATCAGTTGTGTTTATATCAAAGAAAATGTCCCCACCACACGCACAAATGTATTTTTCTGACGAATGACTCTTGATTTTTTGAAAAATTTGAGATAGGATAAGCGGGAACGAAAAAGTGGCGAAAAGAAATGTTGCCATGAGGAGAGTAAGGAGCTTACGATTATGGAAAAGAAATTGCGTGTAGGCGTGCTTGGCGCGACCGGTATGGTAGGACAGAGATTTATCTCCCTTCTGGAGA
>OHAC01002426.1_pt1 | contig 14843 bp, 13 predicted proteins | sample 1577051 | NCBI WGS metagenome assembly OHAC01 (sample SAMEA3541499, study PRJEB24748) | human gut metagenome | biome: human gut; feature: human-associated habitat; material: faeces | place: China | collected 2012 | reverse complement strand
CCTTTATGAAAGCAACAACAGCAGTGCTGATCGGATCTGTGATCTATAAAGCCTGTGTCGCAGCAGCGTTGAAGTTCTTTGAACCACAGGACATGAAACTGATCACAGCGGTATTATTCCTTGTGATCCTGGTGATCGGTGGAGAACGCAGAAAGAAGGTGAAGAAGAATGCTCGAGCTTAGAAATATTGAAAAATACTACAATCCGGGGACCATCAATGAGATGTGCCTGTTCGACAAATTCAATTTGACCGTAGACAAAGGAGAATTCGTCTCCGTAGTCGGAAGTAATGGTTCGGGTAAGACTTCTATGCTGAACATCCTCTGTGGAAGTATTCCGGTAGACGGTGGACAGATCCTGATGAACGGTGAAGATATCACAACGAAGAAAGAATTTAAGAGAAACCAGAAGATTGGCCGTGTCTATCAGAATCCGGCAATGGGAACCTGCCCGACAATGACGATTCTTGAAAATATGTCCCTTGCGGATAATAAAGGAAAATTCTTTGGCCTCAGTTCCGGAATCAATAAGGCGCGTAAAGAGTACTATCGTGAGATCTTGAGTCAGCTCGGACTTGGATTAGAAAATAAAATGGATGTGAAAGTAGGATCTCTTTCCGGCGGACAGCGTCAGGCAATCGCCCTTCTGATGTCTACGATGACGCCGATTGATTTCCTGATCCTTGATGAGCATACAGCGGCGCTGGATCCGAAAACAGCAGAGCTGATTATGAAATTGACAGGAAAGATCGTAGAAGAGAAAAAGCTTACAACGATCATGGTCACACATAATCTTCGCTATGCAGTGGAATACGGAAACCGCCTGCTGATGATGCATCAGGGTGGAGTTGTGATGGATCTCAAAGGAAAAGAAAAAGAAGAACTTCAGGTAGAAGATATCTTGAGCAAGTTCAATGAGATCAGTATAGAGTGTGGAAATTAAATACTCAAAAATGCAAAGAAAGGATTGATAGCTGTCATTTAGACAACTGTCAATCCTTTTTTAAAGCTTTTTATTCGTCCCATCCTTCGTAGAATCGGATATTTACGGAAATATTCCTTACAATCTCATCTTCAGCAAGTTCAATATCTTCCAGATCAGATACATGTGGGAAGATTGGATCCTCTTCTTCTAATTCAACAGTGATCCATGTTCTTGCAGCTTCGTTTGCATTGTCGATCGCGTCGTCCAAAGTTTCTCCGGATGCCTCGCAGCATTCGAGATCCGGGAAATGTGCGTCATAGCCTCCATCTTCCTTCTTACGGAATACGGCTGGATATATAAATTTCATTTCATAATTCCTCCTGGTTTCTAAAACATAATCTGTTACTTAGTATAGTTGATAAAAAATAAAATGGCAAGAGGGGAACGTTTTAGATATGAAAAAAGCACTTAAATCTTTAAAGATCTAAGTGCTTCAGAGCGACAGACGGGGTTCGAACCCGCGACCCCAACCTTGGCAAGGTTGTACTCTACCAACTGAGCCACTGTCGCATAGGATTGTTCCCAATGAACAATCAATATGAAATTAAGATATTGAGAGCGACAGACGGGGTTCGAACCCGCGACCCCAACCTTGGCAAGGTTGTACTCTACCAACTGAGCCACTGTCGCATAACTTATTGTTCCGATGAACAATAGATATGTTACTACAAGATCATTAAAATGTCAACAGAAAATAATAAAAAAATTAGAGAAAATGAAAAAATTAAGTCTAAGACTTCCTAGTGAAAGAAAATCATGCTATACTGTGGTTACTGTGACTTAAAACAACAGATGTGAAAAGAAGGATGTTGTAAATCTTTGTTCTATAATAAAAGAACAAATTACACAGGGATAAAAGATGAAAGAGGTGTCCATAATGAAAACAGTAAAGGTAGCAATTCTCGGACTTGGAACAGTAGGATCCGGTGTCTATAAACTGATTCAGAAGCGTGCTGATGTGATGGAGAAGACAATCGGTGCTCAGATGGAAGTGAAGAAGATTCTTGTTCGCAATATAAATAAGAAGAGAGAGGGTGTAGACGCTTCTCTTTTGACAGATAATTGGAACGATATTGTTGAAGATGATGAGATTCAGATCGTAATTGAAGTTATGGGCGGTATGGAGCCGGCGAAGACGATGATCCTTGAGGCACTCAGAGCCGGTAAGAATGTAGTTTCTGCGAATAAGGACCTGATTGCAGAGGAAGGACATGTACTTCTTGCAACAGCAGAGGAGCATCATGTTGATTTCCTGTTTGAGGCAGCAGTTGCCGGAGCAATTCCGATCATTCGTCCGATGAAGCAGTGCCTGGCTGTAAATGACATCTCTGAAGTTGTCGGTATCGTGAATGGTACTACAAACTACATTTTGACAAAGATGACAGAAGAAGGAATGGATTTCTCAGATGCACTTGAGAAGGCTCAGGAGCTTGGATTTGCTGAGGCTGACCCGACATCAGATGTAGAAGGTCTTGATGCGGGACGTAAGGTAGCGATCATGGCTTCGATCGCGTTCCATTCCAGAGTAGTATTTCCTAACGTATTTACAGAAGGAATCACAAAGATCACAGCGAAAGATATCGAGTATGCGAAAGAATTTGACAGTGTGATCAAACTGCTTGGTGTAGCACATAACACAGAGAGTGGAATTGAAGTAGGTGTTTACCCAATGATGATCCATAAGGATCACCCACTTGCATCTGTAAGAGATTCTTTCAATGCTGTATTTGTTCATGGAGATGCAGCAGATGATGCAATGTTCTATGGTCGTGGTGCAGGAGAGTTCCCGACAGCCAGTGCAGTTATGGGAGATGTGATCGATGTTGCGAGAAATATGGCATATGGCTGCAATGGAAGAATCAGCTGTACATGTTATAAGAACCTTCCGGTAAAAGACATCGGGGATGTGAAGAATAAGTTCTTTATCCGTATGCAGGTGACAAATGAACCAGGTGTTCTTGCAGCAGTAGCAGAGGTATTTGGTAATCATAAGGTTAGTATCACAAGAGTTGTTCAGGAACATACACAGCTACATCAGGCGGAGCTTGTTATTGTAACTGAGAGTGTGAAAGAGAAATACATGAAGCGGGCGTTAGAGGAGCTTCTGGCACTGCCTAGCATTCTGGAAGTGAGCAGCATTATCCGCGAGTATTAATCAGAAGAAGGAGAAAAATAGTTGAGTTACGCAGATAAAGTATTTATTGATATGTGCAGAGACATTATAGAGAATGGAACAAGCACAGAGGGTGAGAAGGTACGCCCAAGATGGGAGGACGGAACACCGGCATATACCATTAAGAAATTTGGAGTGGTCAACCGCTATGACTTGTCTAAGGAATTTCCGGCACTGACTCTTAGAAGAACCGGGATCAAGAGCTGTGTGGATGAGATGCTCTGGATTTGGCAGAAGAAGTCGAATAATATTAATGATCTGAACAGTCATATCTGGGACAGCTGGGCTGATGAGGATGGTTCGATCGGAAAAGCCTATGGTTATCAGATGCAGGTGAAGCATCAGTATAAAGAAGGCATGATGGATCAGGTAGACCGCGTGATTTATGATTTGAAGAATAATCCGTATAGCCGTCGTATTATGACAAATATTTACGTGCATCAGGATCTTCATGAGATGAATCTGTATCCATGTGCATATAGTATGACATTTAATGTGACAAAGGAAAAAGACAGTGACAAGCTTACATTGAATGGAATTCTTAACCAGCGTTCTCAGGATGTCCTTGCGGCAAATAACTGGAATGTGTGCCAGTATGCAGTATTGCTTCATATGCTGGCGCAGGTGTGTGATATGAAAGTAGGAGAGTTTGTTCATGTGATTGCAGATGCACATATTTACGACCGACATGTTCCGATGATTGAGGAACTGATCTCAAGAGAACCGCTTCCGGCACCGAAGTTTTGGCTGAACCCGGAAGTGAAAGACTTCTATGATTTCACACCGGATGATGTGAAGCTGGAAGGATATGAGACACATCCGCAGATTAAAAATATACCAATCGCTGTGTAAAGGAGAAGAAGTATGCAGGCAATCGTAGCAGCAGATAATAATTGGGGAATCGGTTACCAGAACAGACTGCTGGTGAGCATTCCATCAGATATGAAGTTCTTTCGTCAGAAAACAACAGGAAATGTTGTAGTTATGGGACGAAAGACACTGGAAAGTTTCCCAAACGGACTTCCTTTGAAGAATAGAGTGAATATTGTTCTTACGAAGAATAAAAATTATCAGGTGAAAGATGCAGTGATCGTTCACTCAGAGGAAGAACTTTTAGAAGAATTGAAGAAGTATCCGAGTGAGAAGATTTATGTGCTCGGTGGCGAGAGCATTTACAAGATGATGCTTCCATATTGTGATACTGTATATGTAACAAAGATAGACCGTGAATTCCAGGCAGACACTTATTTCCCGAATTTGGATCAGATGGATGAATGGAAGATGACGGAAGAAGGAGAAGAACAGACTTGTTTTGATCTGGAGTTTGCTTTTACAAAATATGAGCGCTGCTAAAACGGATGCTGTGAAAGTGTAAAAGCGTAAAAGTGAGAAGATGAATTTGAAGATGAAGAAGAGAAGAGTAAGAGACTTTCTGCTTGCAGGGAGTCTTATTCTTGGAATGATGCTCACCGGGTGTGGAATGTCCGGGCAGCAGACAGAGCAAAACGGGGGAAAAGAACAGAATAAAGTAGAAAATGAAAAGATTAGCGTTGTAGCGACAATCTTTCCGCAGTATGATTTTGTGCGTCAGATCGCGGGAGAGAATGTGGAACTTAAGATGCTTTTAAAACCGGGTGAGGAGACACATTCTTATGAGCCAACGCCACAGGATATTATTGCGATCCAGAACAGTGATCTGTTTATCTATGTGGGCGGCGAGAATGATGCCTGGGTAGAAGACATTCTTGAATCAATGCCGGACAATGGGAGAAAGACTCTGAAGCTGGTAGACTGTGTCGATACAGTGGAAGAGGAACATGTGGAAGGAATGAAAGAAGAGCGTGGTCATGATCATGACGAGGATGATGCGGAGCATGAAGAGCACGAAGTGGAGCATGAAGAGGATGAAGCAGATCATGAAGAGCATGGACAGGAAGAAACACATTCTGTACATGAAATCGATGAACATGTGTGGACATCTCCGTTAAATGCGGTGAAGATCGTCGAGCAGATCAAAGAAGAGCTCTGCGAGATTGATTCGGAAAATGCACCTGATTATGAAGAAAATGCAGAAGCTTATATAGCACAATTGAAAGAATTGGATCGGGAATTTCAGGATGTGGTGGATCATTCAAAACGAAAGCTGATGATTTTCGGAGACAGATTTCCGTTCCGTTATTTTGCAGAAGCGTATGGTCTGGATTATTATGCAGCATTTTCAGGATGTGCTTCGGACACAGAGCCAAGCGCAGCTACAATGGCGTTTTTAATCAATAAAGTACAGGATGAGAATATTAAAACAGTATTAAAAATGGAACTTAGCAACGAAAATATTGCGAAAGCTATTGCAGAAGCAACAAATGCTGATGTAAAAGAATTTTATAGCTGTCATAATCTGACAGCAGAGCAGTTTGCAGATGGAGAGACATATCTGAGTCTTATGGAGAAAAATGTTGAAACATTAAGGGAGGTGCTGAACTGATGGCGTTGATCAAATGTGAAAATGTATCCATTGGATACGAAGGACAGATGGTCGTACATGGCTTGAATTTTGAGATTAATCAGGGAGACTACCTCTGTATTGTCGGAGAAAATGGTTCTGGAAAGAGTACGTTGGTAAAGAGTCTTTTGGGACTGAAGAATGTGGATAAAGGCAAGATTGTTTTTGATGATGGATTAAAACAGACAGAGATTGGATATCTTCCACAGCAGACAGATGTGAAGAAAGATTTTCCGGCTAGTGTTTATGAAGTGGTTCTTTCCGGCCGGTTGAACAGCAGAGGGATGAAACCGTTTTATACAGCAGAAGATAAGAAGCAGGCGTGGGAGAAGATGGACATGCTTGGAATCCGTGATCTCGCAAAACAATGTTTCCGAGATCTGTCCGGTGGACAAAGACAGCGCGTTCTGCTTGCAAGAGCATTGTGTGCGACCAAGAAACTCTTGCTTCTTGACGAACCGGTCACAGGATTGGATCCAATTGTGACAGCTGAATTCTATCAATTGATCAGTCGAATCAATAAGGAATCCGGGATTGCAGTTGTTATGGTTTCACACGATATCGAGAGTGCTGTAGAATATGCAAGTCATATTTTGCATTTGCAGGAAACAGTGCTGTATTTTGGAAAAGCAGATGGATACGAGAAGAGTCGTGCCGGCAAGACATTCTTAGGAGGTGAGACACATGTTTGATACAGTGATTGAGATGTTGTCTTATCCTTTTATGACAAGAGCGTTCCTTGTTGGATCACTGGTTGCATTATGTTCTGCATTACTGGGCGTCAGCCTTGTATTGAAACGGTATTCGATGATTGGGGATGGACTTTCTCATGTAGGATTTGGTGCCATGGCGATTGCGGCTGCGATGAATGCCGCTCCGCTTACAGTAGCAATCCCGGTTGTTATTGTAGCAGCGATTCTGCTTCTTCGAATCAGCGGGAATGCAAAGATCAAAGGAGATGCGGCAATTGCACTGATTTCTACAACGTCACTAGCAGTTGGCGTGATGGTGATCTCATTGACAACAGGAATGAATACGGATGTATATAATTATATGTTTGGAAGCATTCTTGCGATGAGTGCGGAGGATGTGAAATTAAGTCTTGTACTTTCCGTTTTTGTACTCATCCTGTTTATTGTTTTTTATCACAAGATATTTGCGATTACATTTGATGAGACATTTGCCCGTGCAACAGGTGTAAAAGCAGGAGCTTACAATACGTTGATCGCTGTACTTACAGCAGTGACGATCGTTCTTGGAATGCGTATGATGGGAGCATTATTGATCTCGAGCCTGATCATTTTCCCGGCATTGACATCAATGAGAGTGTGCAGGACATTTAAAAGTGTCATAATAAACGCAGCAGTGATCTCAGTGGTGTGTTTGATTGCGGGTGTGACCCTTTCTTATGTGGCGGCAACTCCGGCGGGAGCCAGTGTTGTTCTTGCCAATCTTGTAATGATGGTTCTGTATACAGTAGTCGGAGCTGTGAAAAATCATATGCGATAGATTAAATAAGATCAAGAACTCAACGTTGACAAGATATTTTTTAACACTTATAATTAATTTACGCTTTACGCAAATATGAAGACAGGGAGTCGTACACAGCTTGTGGATGTACAGAGGCTTATCTCTGAATTCAGGTGATGACATGGATAGATCTGGTTGTTGACACAGGTACTGTGAACGGTAAATACTGGATATTCGCCCTGGGCATGAAGGTCATGCTTGGGGCTTTCTTTTTTGAAAAGGGAGGTATATAGATTGAAACAGATTTCAGGAAACAAATTACTTGTAAGAGCGCTGAAGGAAGAAGGCGTGGATACCATTTTCGGTTATCCGGGAGCATGTACGATTGATATCAGTGACGAATTGTACAAGCAGGATGATATTCGGATCATTCTGCCAAGACATGAGCAGGCACTGGTTCATGAGGCGGATGCTTATGCCAGAACAACGGGGAAGGTAGGTGTCTGTCTTGTTACAAGCGGACCGGGAGCTACAAACCTTGTTACAGGGCTTGCAACAGCGAATTATGACAGTGTACCTCTTGTATGTTTTACTGGTCAGGTAGCAAGACCGCTGATTGGAAATGATGCATTCCAGGAGGTTGATATTGTAGGAATTACACGCAGTATTACGAAATACGGTGTTATTGTACGAAACAGAGAGGATCTTGGAAGAATTATTAAAGAAGCCTTTTATATTGCAAGAACAGGAAGACCGGGACCGGTACTGATCGATCTTCCAAAAGATGTGATGGCAGAACTTGGAAGTGCGGATTATCCGGATACAGTCAATATCCGTGGCTATAAGCCAAATACGAATGTGCATATGGGACAGTTAAAACGTGCGCTTAAGATGCTGAAAAAGGCAAAGAAGCCGTTATTCCTTGCAGGAGGCGGTGTGAATATCGCCCGTGCGAATGAAGTGTTTACAGAAGTTGTAGAGAAGACAGAAGTTCCGGTTGTTACAACAATCATGGGACGCGGTGCGGTTCCGACAGATCACCCGCTTTATATAGGAAACCTTGGAATGCACGGAGCATATGCTTCGAACATGGCAGTCAGCGAATGCGATCTTTTATTCTCAATCGGAACACGTTTTAATGACCGTATTACAGGTAAGCTGCATGAGTTTGCACCGAATGCACAGATCGTTCATATTGATATCGATACAGCATCTATTTCAAGAAATATTCATGTTGATGTGCCGATCGTTGCGGATGCGCTTGAGGCAGTTACGAAGATGAATGAATATGTAGAGCACTGTGAGACAAAGAAGTGGAGAAAACAGATCGCAGAGTGGAAGGAAGAACATCCTTTGACGATGAAGAACCGCGTGGATATGGGACCGCAGGATATTATTGAAGAGATCAACCGTCAGTTTGACAATGCAATCATTGCAACAGATGTAGGACAGCATCAGATGTTCACAACACAGTATATTGAGATTACAAAGAACAAGCAGCTGATCACTTCCGGTGGACTTGGAACGATGGGATATGGTTTCCCGGCTGCAATCGGAGCGAAGCTTGGTAATCCGGATAAGGACGTTATTGCAATCTCCGGAGACGGTGGTATGCAGATGAATATTCAGGAATTTGCTACAGCAGTATTGGAAGAACTTCCATTGATTCTCTGTGTATTTAACAATGAATATCTTGGTATGGTACGTCAGTGGCAGAAGCTGTTCTATGGAAAACGTTACAGTATGACGAACCTGAAATCAGGAGCACTTTTCCGCAGAACAAACGGGCAGGAGATGCCGGAGTACACACCGGATTTTGTGAAGCTTGCAGAAAGTTATGGGGCTAAGGGAATCCGTGTAATGAAAAAAGAGGATATTGCAGCCGCATTTGAAGAGGCGAAGAAGAATACGAAGACACCGACACTGATCGAGTTTGTGATCAATCCGGAGGAACTTGTTTATCCGATGGTACAGCCGGGAGGAACACTTGAAGATTTGATCATGGATTGTTAATTGATTGGAACAGAAAAGAGAAGTTAGTGAGGAAGAAAAATGGATAATAATATGAAAAAAAGATGGATTTCTCTCTATGTAGAAAACCAGGTTGGTGTACTTTCCAAGATTTCAGGCTTGTTCTCCGGTAAATGTTATAACCTGGACAGTCTGACGGTTGGAACAACAGAAGACCCGACCGTTTCCAGAATGACAATTGCAACAGTCAGCGATGATGAGACATTTGAGCAGATCAAGAAACAGCTCAATCGTATGGTTGAAGTAATTAAAGTGATTGATTTCACAGATGTATTCGTAAGAATGAAAGAGATTCTTTATGTAAAAGTCTTAAAATGTACACCAGAAGATAAGGTTGAGATCTTTCAGATCGCAGAGACATTTAAGGCGAAAGTGATCGATTACGGAAAAGATAGTCTTCTGGTTGAGTTTGTACAGACTGCGACAAAGAATGATGCAGTTGTGAAGTTGATGAAGGAAGAATTTAAGAGCATTGAAGTTGTCCGAGGCGGAAGCGTTGGAATCGAGTCGATCAGCATGATGGAAAGATAATTAATAAAAAGAAATAAAAAAGTATCAGAAGCAAATTTAAAAGTTTCTGATACTTTTTTATTTATATGTTTTTTGATTTTGTATCCATTTGTGATTTGCTATTACAAACGGAATAATACTGTTGCAATATTAAAGTAGATCAGGATTGAGAAGGTATCCACCAGTGTTGTGATCAGTGGAGATGCCATGATCGCAGGGTCGAGATTTACTTTCTTGGCAAGAAGTGGGAGGATACATCCAACCAGCTTTGCCATGATTACGGTTCCCATCAGGGAGCAGGCAATCACAACTGCAAGTCCTGGATTGTGATACTGTATAAAGATACGTACGCCGTTGGCAACAGCAAGAAAAGCACCGACGATCAAAGAGATACGGAATTCTTTGAACATGACTTTGAAAAGATCTGTAAAACGGATCTCATCCAGTGCGATTCCACGGATGATCAGTGTTGCGCTCTGGGAACCACAGTTTCCACCGGTATCCATCAGCATTGGGATGAAGGATACAAGAAGAGGGATGGCTGCGAATGCATTTTCATATCTTGTAATGATCGTTCCTGTGATGATGGAAGTGAACATCAAGATCAAAAGCCATGGGATACGGTTCTTTGCATGCTGAAGAACGGATGTTTCAAAATATGTCTTCTCACTAGGGTTGATGGCAGCCATCTTTGTGATATCCTCTGTGGCCTCATCTACCATAACATCCATAGCATCGTCGAATGTAACAATACCAACCATGCGACCGTCCTGGTCAATAACAGGGAGCGCAAGCAGGTCATACTTTGTGAACAGCTGTGCAACCTGTTCCTGGTCAGCGTGTGTATACACGGAGATGATCTCTGTCTCCATCAGGTCTTTGATCGGAACATTGTCATCTGTTGTCATCAAATCTTTTGCACTTACGATACCGACCAGTTTTCTTCGTTCTGTGATATAGCAGGTGTAAATGGTCTCTTTATGGATTCCGGTCTTCTTGATATGTGCCATCGCCTGTCCGACAGTCATTTCCTCACGCAGGTCTACATATTCCGTTGTCATGATACTTCCGGCACTGTCTTCCGGATAGTTCAGCAGCTGGTTGATCATGCTACGGTCTGACGCGCTGACGGTAGCCAGAATTCGCTTTACAAGGTTTGCCGGGAGTTCTTCCAGCATATCGACCGTATCGTCCATATAGAGGTCGTCTAAGAGCTCTTTCAGCTCTTTCTCAGTAAACATTGTTACCAGATAAGTCTGCATGGAAGTGTCCATATTGGAAAATACTTCAGCAGCTTTATCTTTTGGAATAAGACGAAAAGCAAGAGCCAGTTCTTTATCACTTAAAGTTGAGAGAAGAGAGGCTATGTCCACTTCGTTCATTACATCGAGAATACTTCTGACAGCTTTGAATTCGCGCTGCGCCAGAAGCTTTATAAAAATATCTTTGTCCATGATAATTACCTCGCATTATTTTATTTTTGTCTATTGAGCCACATATGTGGTAACTACTGGCACCAGAGTCCATAACCTCACCTCCCTTGTTCGTATTTTATGAGAAACAAAAAACTCCATCATTGCCTGAACAATGACGGAGTCGTATTGACTTCTTATAAAATGCATCGTTCAAGCTTTAGTATCACAGGGCATATCAATTGCATTAGGTTGTGCCTTCTCGACACAGCCTGCTGACCAACTAATCGTGTCTCCACAATCTCGCGGCAGCAATCTCCGGGTCCTATCGAATGCTTAAGCATGTCAAATATCCCAATCCCTGTGGTAACCTCACCTACCGAAATGATGTAGTTGTGTTGTTTTTACCATAGATTATTGTATCCCACGCAGCGGGGCGTGTCAAGGAAAAATGTGATAAATCTGTGTAAATTGGTGTAAAAAGAAAGAAAAAAGTGGAAAAAGATGAAAAGACAAAAAGGATATCTGTCAGAGTAATCATTACTTCTGGCAGATATCCTTTTTGTTTTCAATCCTTGCGGATCTGATATACAATTTTCCCATTCACTTTTTCCTCAGTGATCATTTTTTGCTTTACCATATAGGGAAGAATTGAATCAAGAAATTGTCTTGGATTAGTCACATTGATTTGTTCCTGCATAAATGGCTGTTTCGCCGTCAGATCTTTCACATATGGTTCAAGAGCTGTGCGGGTCATAGGACCATTTTTCTTCAATGTCTTTTTGACTTTGGAGATTCCTTTGGAACTGAGCATATTAGCAAGATCGCTTCCCTGTCTCATCGTACGCCACAATCCCCATCCGTAGACGATCATTGTAGCAACTGCAAAGAGAAGTACATAAGGAAGATATTTCAGAATCGTATGCATCATTTCCGTTTCTCTCCTTTCCAGTAGATTAGGTGATTATCATGAAGGATCTCAAGGTATTTGATCAGTCTTGTCAGCGGCTGTTCCATAGAAGGAAACTCTGCTTCAAGCTCTTTGGAGATTGCATGTACATCCTTTTTATCATCGATGGAGTTCCACACAAAAGTTCCAAGCTTGTCTAACTTGATTTCACTTACACGGGGACGACGGAAGAAGCGCTGAGCCAACTTGTGATAAAATCCCTTCCATTCGATAAGGACGGTAATAATACCGTCCTCACCTGTTTCATATTCAATTTCCGGATTCTTCTCCGGGATAAAGTCAAGATAGTTTTTACTGTCTTTCTTTTTCATTGAATTATTTTTCCTTATCAGCTTTCATACATACAACGTACAGAAGTACGAGTAATGCAATGTAAAGCACCAGACTGCCAACCTGTGGTAAGTGGAATGGCAGAATGATCTTAGAATCAATCTTAACTACTGCAAATACAGCAAGAAGGATACCGATGATACCTTCTCCGGCGATCATACCGGATGTAAAGAGAAGACCTCTGTCTGTACGTGCTTTTTTCTCTGCCTCTGTACCTTTTTTCTTCTCAACGAAGATACGTACAATACCACCAGCCATGATACCAGCACTCAGAGAGAATGGAAGGTACATACCAACTGCGAATGGCATAACCGGCATCTTAAGAATCTCAACAACAATTGCAATAAATACACCGATCAGGATCATGGCCCATGGAAGTTCCTCATTCATGATACCTTCAACGAGCATCTTCATCATTGTAGCCTGAGCTGCCGGAATCTTTTCTGTTCCGTATCCCCAAGCCTCATTCAGAAGGTAAAGAACGAATCCGATTGCTGCTGAAGAAGCAACAACACCGATGATCTCACCAACCTGCTGTTTGGAAGGTGTAGCACCTACGATGAATCCTGTCTTTAAGTCCTGAGAAGCATCTCCTGCGATTGCTGCAACGATACAGATGATACCACCGATAGAGATGGCTCCAACCATACCTGTAAGTCCTGTAGTACCTGTTACTTTCAGGATTACTGTAGCAAAGAGAAGAGTAGCGATTGTCATACCTGATACCGGGTTGTTAGAAGATCCGATCAGTCCAACCATACGAGAAGATACAGTTGCAAAGAAGAATCCGAATACAACGATGATCAGGGCACCAACCAGGTTAACCGGGAAGATCGGAAGGATCCAGATCAGAACAGCGATCACAAGGATAACTCCGATCAGTAATGGGAATGGAAGATCCTGCTCTGTACGAAGCTGTTTTCCAGATCCTGCATTCTTTTTCATACTTCCAATGGCCTGCTTAAATGTTCTTACGATCAGAGGAAGGCTCTTAATCAGACTGATGATACCACCAGTTGCAACAGCTCCTGCTCCGATGTATTTGATGTAGTTACTCCACAGAGCGGACGGACCACCACCTGGCATAGTGAGCAATTCATTGACTGTAACTGATGCAGGGAAGATTGTAGCATCTCCACCGAACAGTGCGATCATTGGCATCAGTACGAACCAGCTGAGTGTACCACCGGCGAACATGTAGCTGGAGATCTTCGGTCCACAGATATATCCTACACCACCAAGTGCCGGAAGAACCTGCATACCAATCTGTGCTCCGCTGTAGTTCTTGAATGCATGTCCAATCTCACTTGGGAAGAGCTGCATTCCGTCTGCAAGGAATTTGTAAAAGGCTGCGATACCAAGTCCTGCGAATACTGTACCGGCCTTAGATCCACCTTCTTCTCCGGCCAGAAGAACTTCTGCACAAGCAGTTCCTTCCGGGAAAGGAAGTGTTCCGTGCTCTTCAACGATAAGAGCCTGACGAAGCGGTACCATGAAGCATACTCCGAGTATTCCACCAAACAGGGCAATCATAGCGATGGAAAGGATGCTTGGGAAAGCAATCTTTCCTTCTTCAGCCCAAAGGAATAATGCAGGAAGTGTGAAGATAGCTCCTGCTGCAACAGACTCTCCGGCAGAACCGATTGTCTGTACCATGTTGTTCTCGAGAATAGAATCCTTACGGAGAATCACACGAATGATTCCCATAGAAATTACGGCTGCCGGGATGGAAGCGGAAACTGTCATACCAACGAGAAGTCCGAGGTATGCGTTAGCAGCTCCAAATACGATTGCCAGAAGGATACCAATCAAGAGTGCTGTCACCGTAAACTCAGGAACGACTTTGTCTGCTGGAATATACGGCTTGAATTCTTTCTTGTTGTTGTCCATTTTTTCAATGTCCTTTCTTTTGTTTTCTATGCTACCCTGCTGTCCCCACAACAGGTAGCGGCGCTTTTTTGTTAATAAAAAATTTTTTATTAACATAGCTTTATGATTATAGCATATTAAAGTGCTAAAAGGAAGAATAAAACGCAAAAATGTTATGGAAATATGTTACAAATATAAAAATTTCATAAAAAATGGTAGATTTTAGGACCTAATAGAACTGAAAATGAGAAGAAATTTCAGAATTCTTGATATAAAAAAGAGTTTTACTCATGATAACAAGAAATGGAGAAACACACACGAATATAGAAATGTATGATGTCAAGAAGAAAAAAATGTGGTAGAATAAAATGGATTATGTAGTAATAGGAAAGAACGGAGGTAAACAGTTGGAAGCTTATACAGGGTTTGCGGCGGTCTACGACATTTTCATGGATAATATACCTTACGAAGAGTGGGGGAAATATATTCACAGTCTCTTGAAAGAACGTGGAATAGAAGATGGGATTCTATTGGATCTAGGCTGCGGTACAGGTACGATGACGGAGAAGCTGGCGGATTATGGATATGACATGA
>OHAC01002419.1_pt1 | contig 14889 bp, 16 predicted proteins | sample 1577051 | NCBI WGS metagenome assembly OHAC01 (sample SAMEA3541499, study PRJEB24748) | human gut metagenome | biome: human gut; feature: human-associated habitat; material: faeces | place: China | collected 2012 | reverse complement strand
ATGGGCCTTTGAGGATACCAGTTAGTGCTGGCGAGCCTCGGTGGGCTGGTTTCCTATGCGGCAAAGGTTCATTTCAAATGGTAGGTAAACGTTATGAATATCGTGCCACTTAATTACAAAGGTGAAATTGTCAGTTTCAACACTGATGGTTGGATCAACGTCACAGGTGTTGCTGAGAGATTTGGAAAACGCATTGATAACTGGATGCGTTTGGCAGAAACGCTTGAATACGTTCGTGCTTTAGACGAAGCGTTGACCGGGAAAGAATCTCAAATTTTACATCCCTCACAATCGAGGTATGTAAAAACCAGCAAGGCACGAAAGGACAGGGGTGGTGGTACGTGGCTACATCCAAAACTTTCAGTTGCATTTGCCCGTTGGTGTGATGCTCGTTTTGCTGTGTGGTGCGACCTGCACATTGATAGTCTGCTTCGCGGTGAACTGACTGAGCAGCAGAAATATGAGCAAGCATGTCGCATTCGCGATGACCGGAAATCAAAAGCCAGCAATGGGGCAAGAGAGATGGCTCGCTGGCGATGGGATAAGCCGGTTATTGAAGCAAATGTTGAGTACTGGCGCGAGCAACTGCAGTTGACTCTCGATATCGCGTGCTGATGGCAAACGCAAAACTGCGTTATCGGAAAAATCAAAGCATTACGAGAACTGAGCAACGGCTATCCATTACAAAGCCCATCTACGGGTGGGCTTGATAATGAAACCGGAATTTATTCTTGGCAACCAGTTACGGCAGTACCACGAAACAACCCAAGCCAGTAAGTGGGGAAATAACACTGGCAGCCACTGAAAGATGAAGCTCCTGCCTTAAGGCAAAAAAGATTCTTTGTGGTGGCGGACTGATGGAAAGACATCGGTTATTGCAGAGGCCATTCAATGAGTGGTCTCGACAATGGCTTATACCCTACACGGGATAACTTAACTGATATCCCTTTTAAAGGATAAAGGTATTCAAGCCTGACACATCATGCGCTGTATCGTCGCCGTATTCCTGCATTAACAGAGACCGCAGCCCGACAGGGAGACTCCTCTGCGCGAGTGTGCGGGGATAATCAAAAACGATACACACCGGGGTTTACCGCGTTAACGGAGCGCGGCGTTGTCCCCTCATAGTCGCCTGTCCGGTGCGATGGTGGAAGAAACCGGATGTTTATCACTATTAATTGATGACACAGAAATGGATTCATTGAATTTCAGCACGTTTTTGTATTCGTGTTATTGAACATCTGTTTATTTTACTTTTAACATATTGATAATAAAAAGAGCTGTAAATCTTTAGATGAGTCGATTTTGTCCGGGGAAGTTCAAATGGATTTTATGCTGACGGTTTCTGGTGTGGTTATCCTGTCCATTGCTTATACTGCAGATAAATATGGCTGCCATTTGTTATCACGTATTGGCGCTTATTGTTCGTTGATGCTGATTTTCTCGTCGCTTTTTTTTGAGTAAGTTATATTAATTATAACAAATAATTTTCTGTGTTATTTTTTCAGGCTATCCCGTCAGAGGGGAAGCCTGTACTGCCGGGGAGCGAATGGAAAACTGATGTGTCCGGTAACTGCGTGTTCTGTGAACACCATGTTACTTAATTATGTAATTCATACCCGAACTCTCTGTTGACAGCCTTCTTCTGCAGGCTTCAATAACCCACGCTGAAAAGTTTCCTGAACCTTTCAGATCAAGAGCGATGTTAATTTGTTCAATCATCTGGTTTGGAAATCGGATGTTGCGGGTTGTTGTTCTGCGGGTTCTGTTCTTTGATGACATAATGTTTCCCCATATTCAGTGTTGCTGATTTGTATTATCTGAAGTTGCTTTTACGTTAATTTGATGCAGATCAATTAATACGATACCTGCGTCATAATTGATTATTTCTCGTGGTTTGATGGCGTACACACATGTTGTGATAAACCTTATATAGATGATAATCATTATCATTTTTGTGGGTCCTTTCCGGCGATCCGACCGGTTACGGGGCGGCGACCTCGCGCGTTTTCACTATTTATGAGATTTTTTGAGGGGGTGGTTGTTGTTTAATTGTTTGGTATATCTAATTGATAAGTAAGGTGAAAATAAAATAAATACAACAACCTTACGATGTGTTTTGATGTCGTCAATGCGAAAAATGTCAATGATATCAAATGGTTTTGCAAAAACACATGGTTGTTGTTTCGCTTTTTATCGATGACTTATGGAGAGGAGATGGCCTTTTTATTGAATAAAAGTGATATGGCCTCCTCCATCGGTATCTCTGTTCAGGCATTTGATAAATGGGGCGTTCCTCCTGTTGAACGTCGGGGGAGGGAAGTTTTATATGACGTTAAAACTGTACTGGAGATAGATCGCGAGCGGCGACAACACAATCAGAGAACACCTGATGACGGGGGAGAACTGGAGGAAAGGCTGCTTCGGGCCAGAGCTGAACTGACAGAAGAACAGGCTGTAGCTCAAAAACTTAAAAATCAGGTAACCGAAGGTAAGCTCATCGATTCAGACTTCTGCGTTTTCGCCCTCAGCAAACTGGCGATGGCATTGTCCAGTACGCTTGATTCCATTCCGTTATCCATGCAGCGACAGTTCCCGGATTTAACGCCACGTCATATTGACCATCTGAAAACCCTTATTGCAAAGGGCGCAAATCAGTGTGCGCGGGCAGGGGATAAATTACCGGATTTGCTGGATGAATATATCAGAGCAACAACTGAATAATATGGTGGCCGCCGTTTCGGTTGCGCTGCAGCCTCTGGTCAGGGTTGTACCGATGACGGCAGTTGAATGGGCTGACCAGTATTATTATCTGCCGAAAGAATCCTCATACGGTGACGGCGAATGGAAAACGCTGCCGTTCCAGATCGCCATCATGAACAGCATGGGGAATGATCAGATCCGGACTGTTAATCTGATTAAATCTGCCCGTGTTGGCTATACAAAGATGTTGCTGGGGGTGGTCGGGTATTTTATTGAGCATAAATCCCGAAACAGTCTGCTTTTTCAGCCCACGGATTCTGCCGCTGAAGATTTTATGAAGTCTCACGTGGAGGCGACGATTCGGGATGTGCCATGTCTGAAAGACCTTTCTCCATGGCTGGGGCGTAAACATCGTGACAATACTCTCACGCTGAAACGCTTTTCATCGGGTGTGGGCTTCTGGTGCCTGGGCGGCGCTGCCGCCAAAAACTACCGTGAAAAATCCGTGGACGTGGTCTGCTATGACGAACTTTCCTCGTTCGAACCGGATGTCGAAAAAGAGGGTTCGCCAACCCTGCTTGGGGATAAACGTATTGAGGGCTCTGTATGGCCCAAATCCATTCGCGGCTCGACGCCTAAAATCAAAGGCACCTGCCAGATCGAAAAAGCGGCCAACGAGTCGGCGCATTTCATGCGTTTTTATGTGCCCTGCCCACACTGTGGGGAGGAGCAGTATCTGAAATTTGGCGATGAATCCACGCCTTTTGGCCTTAAATGGGAGAAGGACAGCCCCGAAAGCGTTTTCTACCTCTGTGAACATCATGGCTGCGTGATCCATCAGTCTGAGCTTGACCAGAGCAACGGGCGGTGGATCTGTGAAAACACGGGGATGTGGACCCGCGACGGTCTGACGTTTTTCAGCGCCGCGGATAATGAAATTCCGCCGCCGCGCTCCATCACATTCCATATCTGGACGGCGTACAGTCCGTTCACCACCTGGGTACAGATTGTCTATGACTGGCTGGATGCACTGAAAGATCCCAACGGCCTGAAAACCTTTGTGAACACCACGCTGGGCGAGACCTGGGAAGAGGCCGTGGGCGAAAAACTCGATCACCAGGTGCTGATGGATAAGGTTGTGCGTTACACGGCGGCGGTGCCTGCCCGGGTGGTTTATCTGACGGCGGGCATTGACTCGCAGCGAAACCGTTTTGAGATGTATGTCTGGGGATGGGCTCCGGGAGAGGAAGCCTTTCTGGTGGATAAAATCATCATTATGGGGCGTCCCGATGAGGAAGAGACGCTGTTACGTGTGGATGCGGCGATCAACAAAAAATACTGCCATGCAGACGGAACCGAAATGACCATTTCCCGTGTCTGCTGGGACACCGGGGGGATCGATGGTGAAATCGTCTACCAGAGGTCAAAAAAACACGGTGTTTTCCGGGTGCTGCCGGTAAAAGGTGCATCTGTTTATGGCAAGCCGGTGATCACCATGCCAAAAACCCGCAATCAGCGGGGCGTGTATCTGTGTGAAGTGGGGACGGACACCGCAAAAGAAATTCTCTATGCCCGTATGAAAGCCGATCCCACGCCTGCGGATGAAGCCACGTCGTATGCCATCCGTTTTCCTGATGATCCGGAGATTTTTTCGCAGACAGAGGCGCAGCAACTGGTCGCGGAAGAGCTTGTGGAGAAGTGGGAAAAAGGAAAGATGCGTCTGCTGTGGGATAACAAAAAGCGGCGTAACGAAGCGCTGGACTGCCTGGTGTATGCCTACGCGGCATTACGTGTGTCCGTGCAACGCTGGCAGCTTGATCTGGCTGTACTGGCAAAATCCCGGGAAGAAGAGACGACCCGGCCAACCCTTAAAGAACTGGCAGCGAAGCTGTCCGGAGGAGTGAATGGTTACAGTCGCTGAACTGCAGGCGCTGCGTCAGGCGCGCCTTGATTTATTAACCGGTAAACGGGTGGTGTCTGTCCAGAAAGATGGTCGCAGAATTGAATATACGGCGGCTTCTCTGGATGAGCTTAACCGGGCGATCAATGATGCGGAGTCGGTACTGGGGACAACCCGACGTCGCCGTCGTCCGCTGGGAGTGAGGTTATGAAACGAACGCCTGTCCTGATTGATGTGAACGGCGTTCCGCTTCGGGAGAGCCTCAGCTACAACGGTGGCGGTGCAGGATTTGGCGGGCAAATGGCAGAGTGGTTGCCACCCTCGCAGAGTGCCGATGCGGCCCTGCTGCCCGCGTTGCGTCTGGGGAATGCCCGTGCAGATGATCTGGTGCGCAATAACGGAATAGCGGCCAATGCGGTGGCCCTGCATAAGGATCACATTGTCGGGCATATGTTTCTGATCAGCTACCGTCCGAACTGGCGCTGGCTGGGGATGCGGGAGACTGCGGCAAAAAGTTTTGTCGATGAGGTGGAGGCGGCCTGGTCGGAATACGCCGAAGGGATGTTTGGCGAGATCGACGTGGAAGGGAAACGCACGTTCACGGAATTTATCCGTGAAGGTGTGGGCGTTCATGCGTTTAACGGCGAAATCTTTGTGCAGCCGGTCTGGGATACGGAGAGCACGCAACTGTTTCGTACGCGTTTTAAAGCCGTGAGTCCGAAACGGGTGGACACGCCAGGACACGGTATCGGGAACCGTTTTCTGCGGGCCGGTGTGGAGGTTGATCGATATGGCCGTGCCGTTGCGTACCATATCTGTGAGGATGATTTTCCTCGCTCCGGGAGTGGACGATGGGAACGGATCCCGCGTGAACTTCCCACCGGGCGTCCGGCCATGCTGCATATTTTCGAGCCGGTGGAGGACGGGCAGACCCGTGGAGCCAATCAGTTTTACAGCGTTATGGAACGGCTGAAGATGCTGGACTCCCTGCAGGCAACACAGCTTCAGTCGGCCATAGTGAAGGCGATGTATGCAGCGACGATTGAAAGTGACCTTGATACCGAAAAGGCCTTTGAATATATCGCCGGTGCGCCGCAGGGGCAGAAGGATAATCCGCTTATTAATATTCTGGATAAGTTCTCCACCTGGTATGACACGAATAGCGTGACGCTGGGCGGTGTCAAAATTCCGCACCTTTTCCCCGGTGATGATCTGAAACTTCAGACCGCGCAGGATTCAGACAATGGATTTTCGGCGCTTGAACAGGCGCTGCTGCGGTATATCGCCGCCGGTCTTGGCGTTTCCTACGAACAGTTGTCCCGTGATTACTCGAAGGTCAGTTATTCAAGTGCCCGCGCATCCGCCAATGAGTCGTGGCGCTATTTTATGGGGCGGCGAAAATTTATTGCGTCCCGGCTGGCCACGCAGATGTTTTCCTGCTGGCTGGAAGAGGCACTTCTTCGGGGGATTATTCGTCCGCCACGGGCACGTTTTGATTTTTATCAGGCGCGATCAGCCTGGTCACGGGCTGAGTGGATTGGAGCCGGAAGAATGGCCATTGACGGGCTCAAGGAGGTTCAGGAATCAGTGATGCGCATTGAGGCCGGACTGAGCACGTATGAGAAAGAGCTGGCGCTGATGGGCGAGGATTATCAGGACATTTTCCGCCAGCAGGTCAGGGAATCTGCAGAGCGGGAAAAAGCCGGACTCTCACGTCCGGTGTGGATAGCGCAGGCGTATCAGCAGCAGATAGCGGAGAGTCGCAGGCCGGAAGAGGAGACAACACCACGTGAGACGTAATCTTTCACACATTATTGCCGCAGCATTCAATGAACCGCTGCTTCTGGAGCCCGCCTATGCGCGGGTTTTCTTTTGCGCGCTCGGGCGCGAGATGGGGGCAGCAAGTCTTTCGGTACCGCAACAGCAGGTACAGCTTGATGCTCCCGGGATGCTGGCTGAAACGGACGAGTACATGGCCGGAGGTAAACGACCGGCCCGTGTTTACCGGGTGGTGAACGGTATTGCTGTACTGCCGGTGACAGGCACGCTGGTGCACCGGCTGGGGGGTATGCGGCCATTTTCCGGAATGACAGGCTATGACGGCATTGTCGCCTGTCTTCAGCAGGCAATGGCAGATAGCCAGGTGCGGGGCGTACTGCTGGACATTGACAGTCCGGGCGGGCAGGCCGCCGGCGCGTTTGACTGCGCTGACATGATTTACCGCCTCCGTCAGCAGAAGCCGGTCTGGGCACTGTGCAATGACACGGCCTGTTCTGCAGCCATGCTGCTGGCGTCGGCCTGCTCCCGACGGCTGGTTACCCAGACATCCCGTATCGGCTCCATTGGCGTGATGATGAGCCATGTCAGCTATGCCGGTCATCTGGCGCAGGCCGGTGTGGATATCACGCTGATTTACTCAGGAGCGCACAAGGTGGATGGCAATCAGTTTGAAGCGTTGCCGGCAGAGGTTCGCCAGGACATGCAGCAGCGGATTGATGCGGCGCGCCGGATGTTTGCCGAAAAAGTGGCGATGTATACCGGTCTGTCTGTTGATGCAGTCACGGGAACAGAGGCCGCCGTTTTTGAAGGTCAGTCCGGCATTGAGGCCGGGCTGGCGGATGAATTAATCAATGCGTCGGATGCCATCAGTGTGATGGCCACGGCGCTGAACAGTAATGTCAGAGGAGGCACTATGCCGCAATTAACTGCAACGGAAGCTGCCGCGCAGGAGAACCAGCGAGTGATGGGGATCCTGACGTGTCAGGAAGCGAAAGGACGTGAACAGCTTGCCACGATGCTGGCAGGACAACAGGGCATGAGCGTTGAACAGGCCCGGGCGATTCTGGCCGCGGCGGCACCACAGCAGCCGGTGGCATCCGCGCAGAGTGAAGCCGATCGCATTATGGCGTGTGAAGAAGCGAAAGGTCGTGAACAACTGGCGGCAACGCTGGCGGCGATGCCGGAGATGACGGTGGAAAAAGCCCGCCCGATCCTGGCTGCCTCACCGCAGGCGAATGCCGGGCCCTCACTTCGTGATCAGATCATGGCCCTGGATGAGGCAAAAGGGGCAGAAGCGCAGGCTGAAAAACTGGCGGCCTGCCCGGGAATGACCGTGGAGAACGCCCGGGCTGTGCTGGCTGCGGGATCAGGTAAGGCCGAACCGGTCTCTGCATCCACAACCGCCCTGTTTGAACATTTCATGGCGAATCATTCACCGGCAGCGGTGCGGGGTGGCGTGTCACAGACGTCAGCAGACGGTGATGCGGACGTGAAAATGCTCATGGCCATGCCATGAAGTCAGTGCTGACCATCAATATGAGGTTTTAACAAAATGGTGACGAAAACCATCACTGAACAGCGTGCGGAAGTACGTATTTTTGCCGGTAATGATCCGGCTCATACCGCCACAGGCAGCAGCGGGATTTCTCAGGCAACACCGGCACTGACGCCCCTGATGCTGGATGAAGCCACCGGGAAACTGGTGGTCTGGGATGGACAGAAAGCCGGTAGTGCGGTTGGCATACTGGTACTGCCGCTTGAAGGCACAGAGACAGCGCTGACGTATTACAAGTCGGGGACCTTTGCGACGGAGGGAATCCGCTGGCCTGAAAGTGTGGATGAACACAAAAAGGCCAACGCCTTTACCGGCAGTGCCCTGAGTCACGCGGCGCTGCCGTAACACGTTATCAGGCCACCGCGTTGGCCTGACTGATTTCTTAATGAAAGGAACTGATTTATGGGATTGTTTACGACCCGCCAGTTACTCGGTTATACCGAACAAAAAGTGAAATTCCGTGCGCTGTTTCTGGAGCTGTTTTTCCGCCGTACGGTGAATTTCCACACCGAAGAGGTGATGCTGGACAAAATTACCGGAAAAACGCCGGTGGCGGCCTATGTCTCCCCGATCGTTGAAGGAAAAGTGCTTCGCCATCGCGGTGGTGAAACCCGCGTGTTACGTCCGGGCTACGTCAAGCCCAAACACGAATTTAATTACCAGCAGGCGGTTGAGCGCCTTCCTGGTGAAGATCCGGCTCAGCTGAACGACCCGGCCTACCGTCGTCTGCGTATCATTACCGATAACCTCAAACAGGAAGAGCACGCCATTGTCCAGGTGGAAGAAATGCAGGCGGTGAATGCCGTGCTGTATGGCAAATACACCATGGAAGGGGATCAGTTTGATACTGTCGAGGTGGATTTCGGGCGCTCTGAAGGAAATAACATTGAGCAGGCTGACGGTAAAAAATGGTCTGAGCAGGACCGTGATACGTTTGATCCGACGCATGATATTGACCTCTACTGCGATCAGGCCAGCGGCCTTGTGAATATCGCCATTATGGACGGTACGGTCTGGCGTCTGCTGAATGGCTTTAAGCTGTTCCGCGAAAAACTGGATACCCGTCGCGGCTCAAATTCACAACTCGAAACGGCAGTGAAAGATCTGGGGGCGGTGGTGTCCTTCAAGGGGTATTACGGCGATCTGGCCATTGTGGTGGCGAAAACGTCTTATGTGGCAGAGGACGGTACCGAAAAACGTTATCTGCCGGAGGGCATGCTGGTGCTGGGGAATACGGCAGCAGAGGGCATTCGTTGCTATGGTGCCATTCAGGATGCGCAGGCGTTGTCCGAAGGTGTGGTGGCCTCTTCCCGTTATCCGAAACACTGGCTGACTGTGGGCGATCCGGCCCGTGAATTCACCATGACGCAGTCCGCACCGCTGATGGTGCTGCCGGATCCGGATGAGTTTGTGGTGGTACAGGTGAAATAATCCGTGAGCGGGGGCGAAATGCCCCCGTGTCTTTTTTCACAGGAGGCTGAGATGGCAACAAAAGAAGAAAATCTGAATCGTCTTCGTCAACTGGCTGGCCTGCTGGGGCGCGAGGCGGATATGTCGGGGAGTGCTGCGGATATTGCTCAACGTGTGTCTGAGTGGGAAGAGGAGCTTGCTGTTTCCCCGGAGGGCATTATGCACTCTGATGAGAGCGGGGCTGATCAAAATCACACAGACGATGGTGAGCAGTTGCACAACACTGATGCTACGGATGATGTTAAAGCGGTCCGTGTGCGGAAATGCCTGCATGTGATGGGGTATTGCCCGGAGACAGGCCGTCCCGTTGAACTGGCGTTACGGGGCATGCGTGTTATGGTGCCATCACCACTGGCGACAGCCATGATACAGCACGGAACGGCTGAGCATGCGTGATTTTCAGAATGCCTTTGATGCTGCCCTCGCCGGGGTAGACAGTACGATCGTTGAAGTGATGGGGATCCGTGCGCAGTTCACCTCCGGAGCACAACGTGGCGGCGAAGTTCAGGGGGTTTTTGACGATCCGGAGTCGCTGGGTTTTGCCGGTGGCGGGGTCCGTATTGAAGGAAGCAGCCCGTCATTATTTGTGCGGACGGATACGGTGCGTGCCGTGCGGCGTGGTGACACGCTGACCATTAACGGCGAGATGTTCTGGGTGGATCGTGTTTCTCCGGATGACGGGGGAAGCTGTTATCTCTGGCTCAACCGTGGGCAACCACCCGCTGTTAACCGGCGACGATAAACGCAGGGTGAAATTATGGCGATAAAAGGGCTTGATCAGGCGATTGATAATCTGAGCCGGGTTCGTAAAAACGCCATTCCGGCGGCTTCAGCAATGACGATTAACCGCGTGGCCACAACGGCGATTAATCAGTCTTCATCACAGGTTGCCCGGGAGACAAAGGTACGCCGGAAACTGGTTAAGGAACGGTCCAGACTGAAACGGGCCACGGTCAGAAATCCGAATGCAAAAATTATCGTTAACCGCGGTGATCTCCCTGTGATTAAGCTGGGGATCAGAATGCTGGGGCGTCGTCCGGACAGCATACTCAAAGCCGGTCAGCATCGTTATCAGCGGGCATTTATCCAGCGATTAAATAATGGGCGCTGGCATGTTATGCAACGTCTTCCCCAGGCCAGATATGAGGAGGGCAATGACGACAAGGGAAGGAAAAAGCGTAATCGCCTTCCCATTCAGGTGGTGAAAATCCCGATGGCGGCCCCACTGAAACAGGCATTTGATGAGAATGTTGACCGTATCCGGCGTGAACGCCTGCCCGGAGAACTGGCATCCGCGCTGAAACAACAACTGAGGATTGCGATAAAACGATGAAACACACTGATATCCGTGCTGCAGTGCTGGATGCACTCGAGCAGCATGAACACGGGGCGACGCTGTTTGATGGTCGCCCCGTTGTTTTTGACGAAGAGGATTTTCCTGCGATCGCGGTTTATCTGACGGATGCAGAGTATACCGGTGAAGAGCTGGATGCAGATACCTGGCGGGCCACGCTGCATATTGAGGTGTTTTTACCGGCACAGGTACCGGATTCAGAGCTTGATCAGTGGATGGAAAGCCGGATTTACCCGGCGATGACTGCGATCCCGGCACTGGCAGGACTGATTACCACGATGGTTACGCAGGGCTATGAGTATCGTCGTGATGACGATATGGCGTTATGGAGCTCTGCGGATCTGACTTATTCCATTACATACGAGATGTGAGGACGATATGGCAACACCAAATCCCCTGGAGCCGGTAAAAGGTGCCGGTACCACTCTGTGGGTTTACAACGGCAAGGGTGATGCTTATGCAAACCCGTTGTCAGACGATGACTGGCAGCGACTGGCTAAGGTGAAGGATCTGACGCCGGGCGAGATGACGGCTGAATCCTACGATGATAACTACCTGGATGATGAAGACGCGGACTGGAGCGCGACCGGGCAGGGGCAGAAATCTGCAGGTGATACCAGTTTTACGCTGGCCTGGAAACCGGGAGAGGAAGGTCAGAAAGGGCTTATAGGCTGGTTTGAAAGCGGCGATGTCCGGGCCTATAAAATCCGTTTTCCGAATGGCACGGTGGATGTGTTTCGTGGCTGGGTCAGCAGTATCGGTAAGGCCGTGACGGCGAAAGAAGTGATCACCCGCACGGTGAAAGTCACTAACGTGGGTAAACCTTCTGTAGCGGAAGAACGCAGCAAAATTACGCCGGTCACTGCGATTAAGGTAACGCCGACAGGTACGGTTGAAAAAGGGAAAACAACCACCCTGACCGTTACTGTGGAACCGGAAAATGCAACGGATAAGACATTCAGGGCGATTTCCGCCGATCCATCAAAAGCCACCATTAGCGTGAAAGATATGACGATTACTGTGACGGGGGTTAAGGATGGAAAAGTCAGCATCCCTGTGATTTCCGGTAATGGTCAGTTTGCTGCGGTGGCTGAAATTACCGTTAATAATGTGCCGGGTGGCTAAAGAGCTGAGAGATAAGCGATGTTCCTGAAAACAGAACAATTTGAATATAACGGTGTATCCGTCACGCTTTCTGAGCTGTCTGCGCTGCAGCGTATTGAGCATCTTGCCCTCCTGAAACGGCGGGCAGAAGAGGCTGAAGCCAGCGGCAACCTGCAGGTGAGTGTGGAAGATCTTGTCAGAACCGGCGCGTTTCTGGTGGCGATGTCCCTGTGGCATAACCATCCACAGAAAACGCAGTCACCGTCAATGAATGAGGCCGTGATGAAGATAGAGCAGGAAGTGCTCACCACCTGGCCTGCCGATGCCATTGCCCGGGCGGAAGACGTGGTGTTGTGCCTGTCCGGGATGATCGAAGCTGTTCGTCCGGATACTGATATTACTGAAGTGGCGAAAAATAACACGCTGACTGATGATGATTTTTCTGCGGGAAAGTCTTCGACGGCGAGCTGAACTTTGCCCTCAGACTGGCGCGTGAGATGGGGAGACCCGACTGGCGCGCCATGCTTGCCGGGATGACATCCACCGAATATGCCGACTGGCACCGTTTTTACCGCACGCATTATTTTCAGGATACCCAGCTGGATATGCATTTTTCCGGGCTGACGTACGCTGTACTCAGCCTGTTTTTTTGCGATCCGGATATGCATCCCTCTGATTTCAGTCTGCTTGTCCCCCGGCATGAGGAAGAGCAGGTGGAGAGGCCGGATGAGGACAAAATGCTGATGCAGAAAGCGGCAGGACTTGCCGGAGGCGTCCGGTTCGGTGGGGACGGAGGGCGCGATATTTTATCGTCTGCGGATGTGGCGGATGTCATGGTGGATGATGCCGCATTAATGATGGCTTCAGCGGGGATTCCGGGAGGTGTGAGATATGTCCCAGCCGGTTGGTGATCTTGTTATTGACCTTAGTCTGGATGCTGTCCGTTTCGATGAGCAGATGAGCCGGGTAAGGCGTCATTTTTCAGGTCTGGATACCGACGCCAGAAAAACCGCCAGTGCTGTTGAACAGGGCCTGAGCCGCCAGGCGCTGGCTGCACAAAAAGCAGGGATTTCCGTCGGGCAGTATAAAGCGGCCATGCGAACCCTGCCCGCACAGTTTACGGATATCGCCACGCAGCTTGCCGGTGGTCAGAATCCCTGGCTGATCCTGCTGCAACAGGGCGGTCAGGTGAAGGACTCCTTCGGCGGGATGATCCCCATGTTCAGGGGGCTTGCCGGTGCGATCACCCTGCCGATGGTCGGGGTCACCTCGCTGGCGGTGGCGACAGGTGCGCTGGTGTACGCCTGGTACCAGGGAGATTCCACGCTTTCAGCGTTTAATAAAACCCTGGTTCTTTCCGGTAATCAGTCCGGACTGACTGCCGATCGCATGCTGACGCTCTCCAGAGCCGGACAGGCCGCAGGGCTGACGTTTAACCAGGCGAGTGAGTCACTGGCAGCCATGGTGAATGCCGGTGTGCGTGGTGGTGAACAGTTTGATGCCATCAACCAGAGTGTCGCGCGTTTTGCGTCTGCATCCGGTGTGGAGGTGGATAAAGTCGCTGAAGCCTTCGGGAAGCTGACCACTGACCCGACGTCGGGACTGATGGCGATGGCGCGCCAGTTCCGTAACGTGACGGCAGAGCAGATTGCGTATGTTGCACAGCTGCAGCGTTCCGGAGACGAGGCCGGGGCATTGCAGGCGGCGAACGATATCGCCACGAAAGGCTTTGATGAGCAGACCCGTCGCCTGAAAGAAAACATGGGAACACTGGAGACCTGGGCGGATAAAACAGGGAAGGCATTCAAATCGATGTGGGATGCCATTCTGGATATCGGTCGTCCTGAATCCTCAGCGGATATGCTCGCCAGTGCGCAGAAGGCATTTGATGAGGCGGATAAAAAATGGCAGTGGTACCAGAGCCGGAGCCAGCGCCGGGGAAAGACCTCCTCTTTTCGTGCGAACCTTCAGGGGGCATGGGATGACCGGGAAAATGCCCGTCTGGGTCTGGCAGCGGCCACGCTGCAGTCGGATATGGAAAAAGCCGGTGAACTGGCGGCAAGGGACCGGGCTGAGCGTGAGGCGTCACAGCTGAAGTATACCGGAGAGGCGCAGAAGGCGTATGAGCGCCTGCAGACGCCGCTGGATAAATATACCGCCCGTCAGAAAGAGCTGAATAAGGCCCTGAAAGACGGAAAAATCCTGCAGGCGGATTACAACACGCTGATGGCGTCGGCAAAAAAGGATTATGAATCGACGCTGAAAAAGCCGTCAGGTGTGAAGGTGTCTGCCGGTGAGCGCCAGGAAGACCGGGCGCATGCAGCCATGCTGGCGCTTGAAACCGAGCTCAGGACGCTGGAAAAACACAGCGGTGTGAATGAGAAAATCAGCCAGCAGCGCCGGGATTTATGGGAAGCGGAAAATCAGTATGTGGTCCTGAAAGAGGCCGCCACGAAACGGCAGTTATCTGAGCAGGAAAAATCCCTGCTGGCTCATGAGAAAGAGACGCTGGAGTACAAACGCCAGCTGGCTGAGCTGGGAGACAAGATTGAACACCAGAAGCGGCTGAATGAGCTGGCACAGCAGGCGGCGCGGTTTGAACAGCAGCAGAGCGCGAAGCAGGCGGCAATCAGCGCAAAAGCCCGCGGCCTCACTGACCGTCAGGCGCAGCGGGAGTCGGAAGAGCAGCGCCTTCGTGAGGTGTACGGTGATAATCCGGCTGCGCTGGCGAAGGCCACATCTGCACTGAAGAACACCTGGTCTGCGGAGGAGCAGCTTCGTGGAAGCTGGATGGCCGGGATGAAGTCCGGCTGGGGCGAGTGGGCGGAAAGTGCGACGGACAGTTTTTCGCAGGTTAAAAACGCGGCCACGCAGACCTTTGACGGTATTGCACAGAATATGGCAGCGATGCTGACCGGCAGCGAACAGAACTGGTGTGGTTTCACCCGTTCTGTGCTGTCCATGCTGACAGAGATTTTTCTGAAGCAGGCGATGGTGGGGATTGTCGGGAGTATCGGCAGCGCC
>OHAC01002418.1_pt1 | contig 14899 bp, 17 predicted proteins | sample 1577051 | NCBI WGS metagenome assembly OHAC01 (sample SAMEA3541499, study PRJEB24748) | human gut metagenome | biome: human gut; feature: human-associated habitat; material: faeces | place: China | collected 2012 | reverse complement strand
AACGATGTACAAACTCTTTTGCACTAGCAAAACCACCGTCCAGATAGATTGCACCGATCAGAGCCTCCATGGCGTCCGATACGATGGAATCTCTTTTTCTTCCGCCGGTGTGTTCCTCGCCTTTGCCCAGCAGCAGGAAATCTCCGAGATCCAGTTCCCTCGCACAGAGAGCCAGCGTCGGTTCACAGACGATGCTCGCGCGAAGCTTGGTCAGATCTCCCTCAGGAAGGGCCGGATAATGGCGGAACAGAAATTCGCTGCTCACAACCTCAAGGACCGCATCTCCTAAAAATTCCAGTCTTTCATTGTCATGATACCCTTTTGCCTTATGCTCGTTGGCGTAAGAGCTGTGGGTCATGGCCTGTTTTAAAAGATGGGGATTCTGAAAATGATACCCACTCTTTTTTTCCAGTAGCTCAAACTGATGATTTTCCATTAGTTTTCTCCTTTTTCATCTGTCTTTAAAACTAATTTTTTTGTAATTGGAAATCCCATCGAAATTTCCGGTTACAAAATAAAGGGGGATGTTTGAAACATCCCCTCTTCACGGTAATCCGAATTTAGTTTACGGCGTTTTTGATCTGCTCTACAGCGTCACCTACGGTAACGATCTTCTCGGCTTCCTCAGATGGGATCTCGATATCAAACTCTTCCTCGATTCCCATAATAATCTGGAATACATCCAGAGAGTCTGCACCCAGATCGTCCACAAAAGTGGTGTCCATGGTGATCTCATCTGCATCCACATTTAAAACTTCCGCGATAATATTCTTCAACTTTTCGAATTCCATAACATTCAATCCTCTCTTATTTCTTCTTTTACCGATATGTGCTCTTTGATCTTTTCATTGATGTTCTGTTGTTTGAACTGCACACACTGAATAATGGAATTGGTGATCTCCACAGCTTTGGAACTTCCGTGAGTTTTCACCACAAGCCCCTTCAGTCCAAGAAGAGGCGCGCCGCCGTACTGGCTGGCATCGAAAGACTTCAGGGTTGCCTTCAGAGCGGGTTTCACGAGAAGTGCCCCGATTTTGCTCCGAAGATTCTGCATCATACCGGCCTTTACTTTACTGATCAGAGTAGCTCCTACACCCTCATAAAGTTTCAGGATCACATTGCCGACAAAGGCTTCGCAGACAACCACATCACAGACGCCGGCCGGAATATCTCTGGCCTCCACGCTGCCGATGAAATTGATGTCCTTACATTCTTTTAAGAGCGGGAATGTCTCTTTCACCAGAGCATTGCCCTTCTCTTCCTCCGCACCGATGTTGACGATCGCCACACGCGGATTCTTGATTCCAACCACGTGTTCCATGTAGATGGATCCCATCTTTGCAAACTGTACCAGATGGGACGGTCTTGCATCGACATTGGCGCCGCAGTCGATCAGCAGGGACACGCCCTTTTCTGTCGGAATCAATGGAGCCAGTGGCGGACGTTCAACGCCCTTGATTCTGCCGACGATCACCTGTCCGCCGACCAGAATCGCGCCGGAGCTGCCCGCGGAACAGAATGCATCCGCCTCACCCCTGCGGACCATATTCATGCCGACCACGATGGACGAATCTTTCTTCGTGCGGATCGCATTGACCGGCGGTTCCTCCGTCTCGATGACCTCAGTCGCATTGACAACCTCGATCTGTTCTTTCTTATATGTATGCTTTTTTAATTCTTCTGATACGACTTCTTCCTTGCCGATCAGGAAAATCTGAATATCTTCCCTCGACTGGGCTGCCATCACGGCACCTGCCACGATCTCACCCGGTGCGTTGTCGCCCCCCATGGCATCTACTGCTATCTTAACCATTGCGTGTTCTCCTTCTATAATTTATAACGATACACATACCAAACCTGTCTTCCGCCACTGCGGCATATGTGGTCCGAACGAATCGCTCTTTCATCGTCACGCTGCAGCTGTCCCGCTTTTTATTGTCCACAGCCACATTACATCAATCTTTACTATACTAGAGATCAATCTATAAATCAATAAGATTTGAACCAATTTTCCATTGCATGCATCTGATTGGCAGCATCCTTCCTGCCGATATCATACGTCTCCTGCAATTTTTCAACACTATGTTCGGTTCTGCCGATTGGAAGCGCCACGCTCGGACGGATAACAAAAATTTTTCCCTCTTGTTCGAGGCGATCGATCCATTCCACCGTCTTATTATAGAAATAATAGCGGCTGCGAAGCGCCCTCACGAACGCCGGATATTTGTGATATGCCGCCTCCGGCAGCCAGAAATTGCCCGGTTTCTTGCGGTAGCCCGCCGGACGGGTCAGCACAACGACGCATTTTTTATACCCCATCTTAGCGAAGGCACGCAACGGAATGCTGTCCGTGCAGCCGCCGTCCAAAAGCTTCATTCCACCAACCTCGACCATATGGGACACATACGGAAGGGATGCCGTCGCACGGAAATATTCGACATCTTTGAACATATCTTTAATCTCCAGATACTCTGCTTTCCCTGTCTCCACATTGCTGCATGCAACATAAAACCGTGTATTTCCCCGGTCAAATGCCTCGTAATCATACGGATCCAGCCGTTCCGGTATATCATGGAAGCAGAACTGCTCGTCCACCAGATTTCCCGTCCGCAGCCAGTTTTTAAAGCTCATAAAACGCTTGTCATTGCAGTATTTTTTATAATAGCGGATGCTCCGCTCCTTCTGCCCCGACACAAACGAAGCCCCATGCACTGCCCCCGCCGAGACGCCGATCACGCCGTCAAATGAAATATCATGATCCAAAAACACATCCAGGACGCCCGCTGTGTAAATACCGCGCATCCCGCCGCCCTCCAGAACGAGACCGGTCTTTTTTTCTTTTTTTAACTCTGTCATATATCATCAAACTCCTATTAAATATCTTATATACTATAAAACAAGATCGAACAGATAGCAAATACGATTTTTCTATCTAATTCCATATTTTTTAGTATAACGTTTCTGTTCACGCATACGTGCCCAGTAACGGAATTTGCCGTGGCTTCGCATTTAAATACGGCAAATTCCTGCTGCCACCACGTTTTCTTACGGCACTTTCGGTTCCAAAAGTGCCCACCTGGGAACAGTAACAGTATAACACCTCGGCAGAAAAAGGGAAAGGGGAACGTGCGCCGCCTATGCACACGTTCCCCTTTCTCTTTTCCTTCGATATCTCTATTATTTTATTTCTGCATCGCGTCCATCCGCGCCTGCACATACTCCTCCAGCATCTTCGTCGTTCCCTCAATTCCCAGCCGGCTGCTGTTGATCGAAAGGTCATAATTTCTGGAATCTCCCCAGCGTCCGCGGCTGTAACAGTTGTGGTAGGATTTCCGCCGCCAGTCCTTCGTCTTTACCAGACGTTTCGCCTCGTCCTCTGAAAGTCCGTGCAGCTGCTCAATTCTCTTCACCCGTGTTTCCTCATCGCCCAGCACAAAGATCGTGATCAGTCCGTCATATTCCTTTAAAACCGTCTCCGCACACCGTCCAACTACCACAAACGATTCCCCTGAATCGGCCTTGTCTTTCAGGTAACTGAACTGCATCTGCGCCAGATTGTTCTCCAGAGAGCTTGAAAATCCGCTGACATTGCGCGCCAGAAAACGGTTTAGCGGCTTCTCGTCGTATTTTTCCAGCACACGAGGATCCACACCCTTTTCCTTGGCAATACTGTCCAGCATCCTATGATCATAAATCGGAAGTTCAAAATGCTCTGCCAGCGCTTCCGCTATCTTGTGTCCACCGCTGCCAAACTGTCTGCTGACCGAGATGATCACTCTGTTTTTCCTCTCCTCCATATAAAAGCCCCCTTAAAAGTATCTCACATATATACAAACCATGGAAATCAGGATTACCAGCACCGTCGCCGGAGCTGCATACCGGCAATATTTCCCCCAGCCGATAAAATGTCCGTTTTTCGCTGCCACTGAGATACCAACTACGTTTGCCGAGGCTCCGATCGGAGTTCCGCAGCCGCCAATATCCGTACCCATCGAAAGCGCCCACGCCAGAACCGAGAGATCCATGCCGCCTGCCTGCGCCAGACTCCGGATAACCGGGATCATCGTTGCCGCAAATGGGATATTGTCCACAAATGCACTCGCAAGCGCCGACAGCCACAGCACAATCGCTACTACCCATTTTACATTATTTCCACTGACTGCGTCAATGATCCCTGCTAAAGAATTTAGGACGCCCGTCTGCTCCATGCCGCCGACCACGACAAAAAGACCAATGAAGAATAGCAGCGTCTTATAGTCAAGCTTCTTAATCATGCTGAGCGCCTCACCGCCGGATGCCAGCAGTGAAAAAGCACCGATAAATACGCCGATCGTCGCAACTGTCAGTCCCGTCTGTGCATGCGTCACCAGCATCACGATCGCCGCCGCAAAGATCACCACGCTGACCGCAAACCGTTTCCGATCCGCGATCGCCTCCTGTGGGGATGGATATGTAACCGCTTCGTCATGCTTTTCACTCGCCTTTAATTCTTTCCTAAAGGAAAAATAGAAAAACAGTACGATAAAAATCAGCGAAACACCCGCCATCATACCTGTATTTAAAATAAAATCTTTAAATGAATATCCGAGCGAGGTTCCGATGATGATATTCGGCGGATCGCCGCACATCGTCGCAGAGCCGCCCAGATTCGAACAGAAGATCTCTGAAATGATCATCGGAATCGGATCAAAATGCAGAAGATGCGCCAGCTCTACCGTGACCGCTGCCAAAAAAAGAATAACGGTAATACTGTCGATAAACATCGCCAGAAACGCCGACATCAGCATAAATGAAATAAAAATCGGGATCGTCTTATAATGTACCGCCTTGGCGATTGTCAGGCACAGCCACCGGAAAAATCCCGCGCGCTCCATGCCCTCCACCATCAGCATCATACCGGCAATAAAAAGAATCGTCGCCCAGTTGATGCCGCTCGAGGACTCTGCCGCCGCCTCGGTCTGAAACCAGAAGTTCGGAACCATGAAGCTGTGCAGGCTCAGTGTCTCCGCCGCTGCCGCCTCACTGTGCATACAGACGCCAAACACCAGCACCAGCGTCAGAAGCCCGCATCCGAGCGATACGATATGCCTCTCAATGTGATCCCAGATGATAAGTCCAAACATTACAATAAAAATAATCACAGCCAAAATTTGTGCTGCCATCTTTGTGCCCCTCCTTTGTCAGTCCTTTTTCTGCCATCCTCCATACTGGCTTAGAACCCCTTGCAGTCTCTTCTCAGACCGCCTCTTCCCCTAGATTGTTAAAAAATAGGCAGTCATGAGATACCACCTCTATCTTACTACTTATTTCACAATATGCAAGTATACTTTTTGTTATTTTTTTTATTTCATCAGAAATAACTGTCAGCTTGTTCTTCAGCACTCTTTTCATGTATGTGTTTTCATTCTACCCATCGTTCTGTTTGCAAATATTCTCTTTATTTTTCTCTGCTTTTAAATGTAAAAGAGACTGACCGCATATTCCGTGCAATCTGCCTCTTCTCACATCTATTTTACAATTCTGTCTCCATCTTCCCTGACGGATTTTCATCAAAATTGTTTCTTAAACATTTTACAGAAGCGCCCCGTCTTCCCCGACCTGCTTGCCGTCCGGCGTCGTCGTATTAACTAACATCGCACCGTTTACATCCAGATAATACCATTTTCCATTCCAGAACACCCAGGTATTCGTCTTGCAATATGCATTTTCATCGAAGAAATACCACACACCGCCGATCTGCTGCCAGTTATTGGTCACATAGCTTCCATCGGAATTGCGGTATTTATAGCCAAGCGCATCCTGTTCCCACGCACCGGCTGCCGGACCGCTGCCTGCTTCCTTGAAGACAAGCGTCTTCTGAATTTCCTGCGCCTGCTCCGCCGTGATTGTGAAGGAATCCGATGTCTGCCATTCGCCGTGCCGTGAATCGCTGTAAACCGCGCGCACATCAAACGTGTAGGTTCCCGCCTGCGTAAGATAACGTCCAAGATTGTATTTCGTTTCTTTTCCCGGTTTTACCGTACTTAAAAATTTCTCATCCCGGTAAACGCGCAGCTCATAGTATTTCGCATCCTCACTGCCGTTCCACTCTGCAACGCCATCCATCTGATCCCACTCTGCCTCATCAACATCCAGGCTGTAATCACTGGAGGTTCCTTTTAAAGCTTTCAGGGTGATCACGACCCGGAGTTCCTCATCGCCCTTGCGCTTGATAGAAGTAACCGTCGCACTGTCACCGCTCAGGGTTACATTCTTTTTCGCATAACCGGATTTAAAATAATAATCATCGTCCGCCTCCAGAGTAACCTCCAGCTTTGGCTTATCCTTGTCCACCCATTTGCCGGACGGCTCATTGATCACATCAACATTGGAAATATCGCAGTCACCGAAATCGAGCGAAACATCCACATCTGAACTCTCATCACCGACATGGATCGAGGACGAAACATTTAAGCCGATCGAGCCAACCGGGCTGCGGTCCTCCGTATCCTTCGACGCAAATGCCTGAAATGGGATCGCCGCCAGAAGCGCGGCGGCTGTGACGGTCAAAAGTAAATATTTTCCCTTTTTCATATGTAAAACCTCCTAACGTGATATTTATAAAACATTATCCCTCTTTTTTCTTCTTCTCTATATTAACAAAAAATAGCGGTATTGTACACCTTTTTGCATACAACACCGCCATCTACATAGTATCTCAGTTACTGTACACACATACGTGTCCAGTAACTGAATTTGCCGTGGCTTCGCATTTAAATACGGCAAATTCCTGCTGCCACCACGTTTTCTTACGGCACTTTCGGTTCCAAAAGTGCCTACCCATGAACCAATGTCAGTAAGTTAAGCTTTAGCGTTAAATCCTCTATAGGAGTCTAACATATTTTTAAATTGATACTTGACAAAAATGTCAAAATATGCGACCGCTCTCGCTATTGATCTTTTTCAGAAGTAGCGAGAGCGGCCCCTGTAATTAGAAATATATTTTCATTTACAGGAGGCACATATATGACTTTCGCTAGTAAAAGTTAAATAACAAATAACAGTACATAAAATACTTTGTTAAATAACATTCTTATAGGGATAGTTGAGCTTAATGCTCTTCTATCCCCATTTTTTACATTTTTACTAATAAAAATCACAGATTTGATAATATTCACGAAATATAAAAAATGGAGAGATTATTGCAAATTAATAATCTCTCCTGTTTTTGACCACATTTTATAAGCCATAAGTTATAGTTGCTAAAATCTACCCAAAAACACCTGTTAAACACCCTCTTGAAATGGGCTAAAAATGGGCTAAAATACGAAAAATGGGTTAAGCAAAAATCGCTTAACCCCTTATTTTTCAATACTTGTAGCTTAGTCTTCTACTTTAACGATTTCTTTCTTGTTGTAAGAGAAAATTGACTTTATAACTCTTTATAACTCTTTATAAGCCAATGTTCAAGGGTTTATTTTTATATAACTCTTTATAAGTCTTTATAAAAAACGATTCAAGTGGGTTAAAATTTGGGTTAAAATAGGTTTTAACCCATAACTAATATAATATATCATACTACTAGAGGCGATGAAACTCTTTGAGTTTCTTTACTTATTCTTATATTATCAGCGTGATTATATACCTGCATAGTAATTGCAATATTTTTATGCCCCATTATCATTTGTAAAACTTTAGGGTCCATTCCGTTTTCAGCGTATCTTGTGCAAGCTGTATGTCTAAGTGTATGTGGCGTAAAATCAGGTAATTCAATTTCATCAACATCTTTTGATTTGTTGTATGAGTCTCTTATTCCGTGAAAAGCTCTTACGAGTGTTGCCACTTTATGAAATTTATTTTCACGATTTAAAAAAACGAAATTTGTATAACCTTCAATTTCACATCCAGACGAAATGCTATTGAAATATGTTTTACGTTTATAATCCCTCATAATTTCAATTATATCATCTTGCAATGGAATGATTCTGTTTGTTTTATTCTTTGTTTGAGCAATGAAATGTAATGGTTTACCCTCAACTTTTTTATTTATCAACTGATGATTTACATTTACAAATTTTTGTTTTAAGTCAATATCATTCCAAGTTAAACCCAATGTCTCACTGATTCTACATCCGGTAGAAATCATAAATGCAATCATAGGATAATAAAAAGTCATTGTATAAACAGAGTATATACAATGACTTTTGACATAATCAAGCAATACTTTTTGCTCTTCTCTGGACAATGGTTTTCTAGTTGAAGATAAAGATCCTCTTACATATTCTTTCATACAATCTTTAGCAGGATTTACTCTAATCATGAAATCATCGACAGCCATTTGAAATGCTGGGAATATTAAATTTTGATATAATTGGATTGTATTTGTAGAAAATTCTCTCTCATTATGCAAATATGCATAAAAAAGTTTCACATCCGATTTTCGTACATTTACAATCTTCATTTTTCCCAGACGATTAGGTTTGATATTTTTATTCGTGATATTAATATAATTTGTTCTTGTGGTTGGAACTATCATAGTTTTTGTATCTATATATTTCATAATTAATTCATACACCGTTGTTGTTTCTCCGGCATAAACATCAATTCCATCCGACAAATCTTTTTGAAGTTGAAGTTCTTTTTCACGAAGACAAATATCTTCTTTTTTTCCATTTGGGGTTTTATCAGTTTTAACTAATTTCCAAGCATAAATAGCCTTTCGATTTCCGTCTCTATCTGTATATCTGTATCTATACCTCCCATCTTTCATCTGGTTTTCATTTTGTCTTAAATTCCTTCCCTTTGAATCTTTTTTCTGTGACATTTAGACCCCTCCCTTGCATAGGTAGTAGGAGCTAAATGGTATAATTTTTATTAAACCTATCATACTACTTTCCTTTTTTAATGTCAATATTTTTATAAGTAGTGTACTGAGTCACTGTTAATATACTCTTCAAATTTTTGTCTCTTGATTAGTCTCTTGCTTCCAACAGATAAGGCAAAAGGACAGTTTGGATCGGATATCATAAGACTCAATCTGTTAATTCCAATATTTGAATATTCAGCAGCTTCTTTTAATGTTAAATTCAATTTCAGGTGTACCGGAATCGAATCTTTTTGATCTACTTGTTCTAACATTTATGCAACACCTCTCCTTTAGTTAAAATAGGGTCATTCTCATATTTAATGAGTGACCCTATTTTTTACGATTCTAGTAACAATAATTATGCCATCTGGTCTTCAAGTAAACCTTTCCTTGTCTACCACCAGACTGCCATACGACTTTCTGAGGTAGGATGCTACCATTTTCAAGAATCCATCTGGCATTCACCCAGTTCCGCTCGGTCGGAGTTCTGTAGAAATTACCATCTGAAATACAGGCGTATTGTCTTTTTTGAAAAATAACACCCTCTAATGAGTTTGGAAACCTTTCATCTGCTACACGATTAAGAACTACTGAAGCTACATATCTTTGTTCCATATCATCACATGGCTGTGCTTCTCCAGCAATTAGATGTGCTAAAAGATAAACATCGTGTTCTGTATAGGTATTACCACGACTCTCTTCCTCATTACATAAATTACATTTTGGTTTCTCATGAGGAACACGTTCTGCATACCACACTTCTGAGTCTTCTAAAAGTTTCTCAAAAACTTCTTCCATTGTCTTTGTACTTTTGTTACCATTCCTCGATTTGTAGTAACAAGTACATTGATCACTTTCTTGCCTTCGTATCTTTTATTATCTTCTGGCATTTGTCCTTCAGTACATTTAATCCAATTTGAGTTCATAATATTTTTTCCTTTTATCATTTTGAAAACAGACTGACCAGTTATAACACCAGCCAGTCCAAAATAATTATTGTTTGTTTCTATATTTTCTACCAATCACATAACCAATAGCGAAACTCACAATCATACAAACAAGATACATTTTAATACTTAACATCATCATTTCTTCTTACCAGCTTTCAGTTCATCCAGCTTCTTCTGAATCTCATCATCTTTCATCTGCTTATCCAAACGTTTCTTTTGAACCTCATAAGAACTTTCGTAAGCAATTTTAGAACCCTCTGCCACTTCTTTACTCTTTTTAACACCCTCACGTACCTTTTCAAGCATTTTATCTTCTTCATTAGTAGATATACCAGATGTAGCTTGAAGAGATTTTGTAGCTTCTGCTGTCTCAAGGGCAAGAATGGAAACTTCTTTTTCTGCTTTAAGATTCTCTAATTCATCATGAAGATTTTTAACAACCTCATCCTGTAACTTAGCTGCGCTTCTTAAATCTTCAAGATTCTTTTTAATGATTTCAGCCTTTTCTTCATTATTTTTTTGTTTGATAAGATATACTTTAGCAGCGTTGTCATCATTCTTGTCAATGCAAGACTTAATATTGAGATCTAACTGCATATCTTCTTTCTTCAGAACTCTAAGCTGTTCTTCATAAGTTTTAATTTTCCCTGTTTGCTGAATATATTTACCATACTCGTCACTATATTTCTTTTCAGCAAGAGCAATAGCTGAATTATAATAAGCCTTTGCACCCTCTGGTGTAGAAGCGTCTTCAGTGAACTTTTCATCAGATGTACCAGAGACTCTAATTTTGAGTCTTTTGCCTGTCTTAGTGAATTTGAAGAAGTAAATCATAGCAATTACTACAATAATAAAACATAAGATTTTCATTTATATATTTTCTCCTATTGGCTCTTTAGTCTCTTCCTTCATCAATATCAAGCCCAAAATTCTTAAACAGTTCTGTCATACCACCGTTGTATCCAGAACCAAGTGCCTGAAATTTAAAACCATCTCCATATTTATACAGTCTACCAATTTCAACAGCATTCAGTTTTTCAAAATTCTCATCTTCAGAAAGATCATATGTCCACTTGGTAGTTGGATTATCATAATCACAAATCATCATTGTGGCATTATTTACCATTCCGAAATTCTGAAGCCTCTGAACTGCTCTATAAATAGTTAAGCAAATTGTAAAATCGGTTCTATCACTTGGGAATTTATCTGCATGAACAACAAAAGATTCATCATAATGTACACCATCAAACATAATTCCCTGAGAATCATCACCAGTCTGATTATCACCAGAATACTCAATCCACGGGTATTCAGATGCAGAATATGTATTATAATTTACAATATCATCTGGATACTTGACTTTTCTATCACTATTAGTAATAAATCCATTAATATCAAAATCAATATCTGATGTGTTACTTCTTCATTTCCTGTTTCTATCACGTATATACGTAGTAAAAATTCTTCTTTTAGTCAAGCTCCAGATGAATGTATAAAAACTTGCATTATTTGCGTTGTTAGGATCATATTTTTTCACGTTATCAAGAATTAAAGTCATTCCTAAGTCATAAATATCATGCTTGTCTTTATCAGTACATCCACCAATTTTCTCAATGATCGGATCAAGTAACCATTTCAGCTTTTTCATATCATTTCCACAATACTCATAAATATAATCCATCTGTTCTGGTGTATAATCTGTTCTTTTTTCATCTGTAAGAATTTTTAATACTGGTTTTTTCGATTCCATTTTGTTTTCTCTCCAATACATCAATCTTTATCTCTCATATAAATATTCGCCACATAACTCATTTGAACATTGGTATGTTTGCTTTCCATATGACAATATGGACAACGCCAATATTCTTCCTGTTTGCCTCTATTAAAAGAAATTACTCGATGCATTGGTACATTACATTTTTTACAAGTCACTACTACCACCTCCAAGTGTATCCAGAGCGACCTGATAGTATTTTGTCCTACCTTTGTACTCTGTAAATTTTGCTTTACTCAGTTCATACTTTAATTTTTCCAAAGTAAACTTATTATCAATGGCTTGCTGCATTACCTCTACATATCTAATCGCCTGTTTAATCTTTTCATGTTTATCCCGGATCTCAGCTAAAAGATAACCAATTTTCGCCATCTTATGAGCCTGTGGTTTCTTCCCACCAGAAGTATGATTATAAGTTTGTAAAGCGTGTTCTATATCAGATACAGCACTATCACAACGTCCTAATTCGATTCCAAGTAAATTTCTGTATGTATGGAGCTGTGTTTTATCCCAAGCTGCCAGTTCCAGAATTGAAAATGCTTCATTATTAATATCATCAAGTATTTTCATATCAAATTCCGAAGAATCATTATATGTATTTGCCTTTCCTCGATAATTAACAGAATTTTCAACTGTATCCCCCTCTTCATCTGTTCCAATTAGATGATACTGTTTCATCCAAGCCCACTTCTTACGATTACTCTGAATTAATGCTCTCGCTTGTTTATAAGAAAACTCTTTCGCGTGAACTGGTGACGTTGTAGAAAGATACTCTCCTATCTTCATCGGATTCTCCATAACATAATTTTTGCCATCCGATAAAATATACATTTCATCCACTTCCTTCCTAAAATTGAGGTGCAAAAAACCTAAGTAAATCAATATTTTTTTGATTTACCTCAATTTAATATTCTCTTATTAAGTTGAAAAAATTTCATTGGAAAATTTTGGTAGAAAAACCAATGCGCTTACTTGACAAATAAAAATAAAATATGTAAAATCTAAATAAGCGGTATATTCTACCGTGGTGCAAATTATGAGTGTAGATTAGGCAGACAGAGGTGCTGGTAACACCGGTTGAATGTCGCTAATCTACACTTCTTTTTATAAATAACCAGCCAGAAAACCCATTACCTTCAGGTGGTGGGTAGTTCACTTATGTCATTATGATAGAACACTTGTTCGTATTTGTCAATATATTTTCGAACATTTGTTCCATTATTTCCCTTTTAAGACTTTTGGCATCAATAATGTATTCAATGTCCCTATACTCTTGATATTAAAAATATCCTGTTTTGCTGAATGAATATCTACTTGAGACAAGAACCTATTCCCAGAATAAATCATTGTCTTAGCCCGGTCAGCTATAAGCATCACATCATCTTTGCTCATTACTTTCTCTCCAATCGGAATAATAGTCATTCCTAGCTGCGTTTCAATAACCTTAAATTCCTTATCATCAGGATAAAGATCCAAGAGATTTTTCAGTTCATTTTTTGTGATTACCTTATATTTATCCATATATTATGCCCTCACCTTCAAATTTCTTGGAACGTTTGAAAAATACGCATCCAGTACAAGTTTACATTCATAATCATTAAGAGTTCCAATTTTAGATATGATATCAGTTTTAGAAATAACCTGTACCTGTTCTCCTAAAATCATCGAATTCTCTATTAAGCCATTTTCTTTTGTACAACGCAGGAGTTTATGACATGGCATATTCAGCTTTTTAATTGCTGATGTAATAGGAACGACAATGGAGGTCGGAGAAAATTTATTACCTATATCATTCTGGATTACAACTGCTGGACGTTTTCCTTTTTGTACAGATCCGATGCTATTCTCTCCAAAATCAACCCATACAACATCCCCAAACCTAATTTCCATTCTGTCTTCCCCCTTTCTTCTTATTATGTAATCTCCTGCGTTTATCACTCAACTTATTAGTTGAATACTTAACTTATGAGTTGATTATACAACCAATAAGTTGAAAAGTCAACTAATAAGTTGAATAATGTTGCACAAAAAATCAACCTTTTAGTTGAATATTTATTATATAAGTTGTATAATGGAATCATAAGTTGAAAATACAACTAATAAGTTGAGCGAAAGGAGAATTGTATGATTTGTAAAACTCCAAAAGAATTAATGATAGAGATAAAAAAGTATATGCTCTCTAACAATATAATAAATAAGGATCTTGCTTTGAAAATCAACACTAGCCAATCTAATATTGGTAAAATTTTAAACAGCGATAATCCAAGACTACTAACTTTGTATCAAATATGTGACGCTTTAGATCTTGATATTTCCATTTCTCCACGCGATACTGAATAAGTATCGCTTACATATTCGCCAAAATATCCTTCTTATCATATACAGCATTAGTATAAGTACCTTCTGTGATTCCAAGTGAAGCATGACCTACCTGCTGCTTTGTAAACACTTCATCAATTTTTCTGGTAACAGAAATATAATAATGTCTCATCATATGTGGAGTAATTCTGTCTCCATATCTATGAAAAATACCGTCAACTCCACGTTCTAATAATCTTTCTCCGTTTATATTAACAAACAAAGCATTTGTATCCCATTTATGAATATCAGCCATATTATTTCTATAATTAATCCATTTACTCAAATCATCATTAACACTACCACTCAAATATACTGTTCTAGCCTCTTCTTCTCTGTATTTTCCTTTTCCAATCACTTTAATATAAGGAATTTCCGCATTCAAACATACGTTTTGTATGTCTAATCCAATCAACTCACTTTTCCTCAAACCAGTTCCTTTTAAAATACTAAAAATTGTAAGATTTCTATTTCTTGTAAAATCATTACTAATTTTTAATATTTTACTTTCCATTTCATCAAGTTCACTTTGAAGAGGAAACTTCTCGATTACATTCTGTCCGTTACTAGAAGAAATTCCTTCATATGTTACATCTTCGAAGAAATCTCTATCAATATTCGTTTCGCTTAAACGCGCTAAATAATTCCAGAAACTTCTTAACACATTTTTCTTTGTGTTTAATGTAGTTGGTGAAACTCCATTCATTTCCTGTATTCCAAGATATTCTGTAATATCCTCTGCCATGATATTATTAAAATCCTGTGGCTCAAGTGCAGAAATTTCTGTTTTTTGAATCAAATTGTTTTCCAGAGCATAAAGTAGAAAATTTTTAATCATAGATAAATATTTCAACGCAGCAGCTTTACTCTTAATCTTTGCTCTAAAAAACTTCCACGTAAATTCAGGGATTCCATATTCTTTTAATTTCTGATCCAGTTCATCAAAAAACTGGTTGGCCCACTCTTTAGCAC
>OHAC01002417.1_pt1 | contig 14901 bp, 14 predicted proteins | sample 1577051 | NCBI WGS metagenome assembly OHAC01 (sample SAMEA3541499, study PRJEB24748) | human gut metagenome | biome: human gut; feature: human-associated habitat; material: faeces | place: China | collected 2012 | reverse complement strand
GCTCCATATATATAATGAGGAAGGGGAAGAAGTTCTTACATATACTCAAGGAGTAGGGTGGCATGAGAAAGAGACAAAAGCAGAAACGGGAGTACATTCAGCATTAAAATTAGCATATTATGAGGCATACCATGATGCAAGAAAAGCACTGAACACTGGAACAAATGTGGAAATCACAAATGAAAATGTTGTGGTGCAAAGTAATTTCGATATGAAAGCATAAGACAATTAACAGGAAAATTTCAATGAGCTTTTTAAGTAGAATTTTGTTATCAGATTGGAAGTGATCGTATGGAAAAATGTTAGTTCTGACATTTGAAGATAATGAGGATGATATGATGAACCGCATATTATCGTTGATAAATACCAGAGAGGAAATCATTCAGATGTCAGGTATGAATTAGCATCTGTTGAATTTCAAAGGTCTTATGATAGATGAGGTTCAACGGGTGATTATTCGGGAAAATCAGGAGATTGAGCTTACGTATACGGAGTTTGAGATTTTCAAGCTTCTTGCAAAGCATCCGGGAATAGTGTTCAGCAAGGAACGGATTTATGACATTGTGTGGAAAGAATCATATTCCGGTGATTACAACATCGTCATGAGCCATATCCGTAATATTCGGGAGAAGATAGAGGATAACCCAAGCAAGCCAACCTATATACAGACTGTTTGGGGAGTCGGCTATCGGTTCAATAAAAATTTAACTCCCCTTTCGAAATGGTGTGTCTGAATGAAAAACATGTATAATTCTGCATTTTTGATGTATAAATCTACATTATGGTTAATTTAAAAACGAATTTGTTTGAAATTTCACCAAATCAATGGAGGTGTTTGATTATGAAAAAAAGAATAATTGCAGTAATTGTAATTTTAGCTGTATTAGTAGCTCTATTCTTTATTGGCACAGGTTTTCAAAAAAGAATGGATGTCGTATTAGTTGATTACTCTGTATCAGAGGATGGAACGGAGATCACGCTTGATGTAGGAATTCCAACATCTACAGGATATATCAGAGGATTTAAAGACAATGGAAGTGGAGTAAAACCACATTATCTTACATTTTTTTCGACATTTGGTGGAATAAACAGTCCGATTGGAGCAGAGCATAGCTTCCAATTAGAGCTTACTTCGGATGATACAGAAATTTATTTTAACAGACCGGAGGGAGGTTACGAGTTGATTTTAGTGAAAGATGAAGAAACAGGTCAATGGCTCAGACCAAGTGGAATAGGTGAAGAAAATAACACTATTTTTGAAGCAACCATTCTTGAAATTCGTGATAATTATTTTTTAGTAGAACCAGTAGAGGGTAGTCAAGAATTAAACAATGCAGATCTGATTACAGTACCAATGAAAAACATAGGTACTGCTCCACAACCAAATGTTGGTGACATTATTGAAATAGCATATAACGGAGAAATTGCAGAAAGTTATCCAGCACAGATAACAGAGGTTTACGGTATCAAAGTTGTCAAAGAAGCAGAACAATGGGATTTAATTCCTATGGTCATGGTAAATGGCGAGTTATATATTGACACAGGTCATGAAAGTACAGTAGAAGCCCGTTGTGGTGTTATGGATGGAGAGATTACGTCAGAAGTAGACGGAAGTGAAAAGCCAACAAAAGACAATCAATCTAACTTTGGTACAGGCTATGGATATCAATATGGTTCACAAGAAGGCATAATCGAGATTAATATGAATGAAAAATGGTGGGTTTTTGCAACAGAAAAAGTCCTGGCCAGTAGTGAACTTATGATAGACCCAGTTGCAGTAGTAAGTATTCATAATGTTTTCACAGGAGAAAATGCGAACATCACTGAAAATGAGGATATCAGAACTATATCTAATATATTATGTGGTGATGCATGGAATACAGAAGGTACAACTGATTGTTTAAGCAACATTGAAATTACAATCAACGAAGAAACATACAAATATCATTCCGATTGTGGTACATTCAACGATAATGTAAATCAGAACTATTTATCACTGGATGACGAAAGGAAAGCTGTGGTAAATGCCATTTTTTCAGAGTATATATCACTCACAGCCACAGAAGTTCCAGCAGAATAAATTTTACAAAGGCTACCCGGTCAAAAAGATTGGATAGCTTTTATTATGTTTTAAACCTAAACTCAATTTCAATCCAGTCAGCAAAACTAATCTTTATCATATCCAAGCAAATCAATAGCTCAAATTGCATTAACTTCTTAAAATGTATAAATAACAGGATAGTTTGGGTTAAGTAATATCAGAAACACTTTTCCGAAAAGGGAGAAATTTAATAGCATAGAAACAGACAATTAAGAAACAAAAACAATGGCAGACGCTAAAACAGAAAAACAGAAAGTACAGGAAATAACGGAGAAGTTGGAGTAGGGTATCAAGGAACTTTTTGAAAGCGAGAAGTACAAGATTTATCTGAATACCATGTCAAAATTTCATAATTACAGCTTTAACAACACAATGTTAATTGCAATGCAAAAGCCTGACGCTACGTTAGTGGTCGGATTCAAGGAATATACTTTGCCGAATAAACAGGGGGGACGATAATGCAGGATGTTATGAATGTTAATCAGAAAGAATATAAAATTGTGAAGTTATTAGGACATGGAAAAGGTGGTTATTCCTATTTGGCAGAACGGGAAGGTAAATTTTATGTGTTAAAACAGATACACCATGAGCCATGTGAATATTACTCATTTGGCAATAAAATCGAAGCAGAACAAAATGATTATAACAGACTGTTGCAGACAGGAATCAGAATTCCAAGAATGTTAGACATTGATGTAGCAAATGAAAGAATATTAAAAGAGTATATTGACTATGAATGTAACAATTACATGGATGAATGGAATTTTGAAAATTGGGGGATTAAGTACTGGTCTAAGACAACGGAATTTATTGATTATATGGAGCAGCATTAGTTATGTAACTCAAGATTTTGTTCAATCCAAATCTCTTATAATCCTCAAAACTTGTTGATTTTACACGAAAAAAACTATACTATAGATAGTACCTATTATTAGAGTCAGAGCGTAGAGCAGAAAAAGATACGAGGAAGTAATGATGAGAACAGAAGATAAAACAAGAATGACAGAGGGAAGCATTTCCAGAAAAATTATTTTATTTGCGATTCCGCTGTTTCTTGGAAATTTGTTTCAGCAATTGTATAACACGGCAGATTCACTGATCGTAGGAAATTATCTCGGCAGCAATGCGTTGGCGGCAGTCAGCTCATCCGGGAATCTGATTTTTCTGATGGTTGGATTTATCAATGGCATCGCAATGGGTGCAGGTGTTGTAATTGCCAGATATTATGGAGCGAAAGACAGGGGAAATCTGGAGAAAGCAATCCACACAACGGTTGCGTTTGGAATTGCAGCAGGAATTGCATTGACAGTGATCGGCATGCTTTTAGCACCGAAGATCCTGGTGTTGATGGGAACACCCGCAGAGGTGCTTCCGGAATCTATCACCTATTTCCGCACTTATTTTGCAGGCTCTATCGGAGTGATCATGTACAATATTTTTGTCGGGATTTTGCAGTCGGTTGGCGACAGCAGACATCCGCTGATTTATCTGATCATTTCTTCCTGTATCAATGTGGTGCTGGATATTTTCTTTATTTCAGGATTGGGGATGGGAGTCGGTGCAGCCGCTTTGGCAACAGCGATTTCCCAATTTATAAGTGCATTCTTATGTCTGATTCATCTTCTGAGAGCAAAAGAAGAATATAGGCTTCAGTTAAATAAAATACGTTTTGACAGCCAGATGCTGTGGCAGATCATACAAAACGGTGTGCCGTCCGGCTTTCAGAATTCTGTGATCGCCATTGCGAATGTTTTTGTGCAGACAAATATCAATGCATTTGGGAAAATGGCGATGGCAGGATGTGGATCTTATTCCAAAATCGAAGGATTTGCGTTTCTGCCGGTGACCTGTTTTACGATGGCGCTGACCACTTTTGTCAGCCAGAACCTTGGTGCAAAGCAGTATGACCGTGCAAAAAAAGGAGCGAGGTTTGGCGTTCTCTGTTCGATCATCATTGCAGAATTGATCGGAGTTGTGATTTATACAGCCGCACCGGTGCTTATTGCAGCCTTTAACAGTGAACCGGACGTAGTACATTATGGAGTTATGCAGTCGAGAACCATTGCGTTGTTCTATTTTCTGCTGGCTTTTTCCCACTGCATCGCTGCGGTGCTTCGTGGTTCGGGAAATGCATCGGTTCCGATGATCGTTATGCTGTGTGTATGGTGTCTGTTCCGTGTAAGCTATATCACGGTTACGGTTCATTTTATCCCGGACATCCGCGTGATCTTCTGGGCGTATCCATTGACCTGGAGTATTAGTTCAGTCATTTTCCTTGCTTTATTTTTGCGTGGAAAATGGGTGTACGGGTTTGAAAAGAGAAAATAGGCAGCATATCCGGCGTATGGGAAAAGCTTGACAATTTCAGCTTTACGTCTAAAATAATATCATATGAATTTGAATGAGACTGATGCATAAAAGAAATGTATCAGTCTTATCTTATGCAGAGGAGAACCGGAATTTATGAAAAAAAGTGGAACCATGAAAAAAATGCTCACCTATTATAAACCTTACATGCGTGTGTTCTGGACAGACATGTTTTTCGCAACGCTCTCTGCGGCGGTTGCCCTGATCATTCCGCTGGTCGTGCGGTATGTGACCTACAATCTTGTGTACCGTGAGCCGGCAGAGATTTTGCATCAGGCAGCATACATCGCCATTGGACTGTTTGCGCTGGTGGCGGTTGACTGTTACAGTAAATTCTACATTTGTAATTATGGACATGTGATGGGAGCGAAAATCGAGTATGACATGCGTGCGGAAATTTTCGCACATTATCAGAAACTGTCCTTTTCCTTTTATGATGACCAGAAAGTCGGACAGCTGATGAGCCGTATCACAACCGATCTTTTTGATATCAGTGAACTGATGCATCATGGACCGGAGAACATCATTCTGTCCGTGATCAAAATTGCCGGAGCACTGATCATTCTTGTGAACATCAGCCCAATGCTCGCAGTTGCAGCCTTTGCAATTCTGCCGTTCATGCTGATCTATGCATTTGTCCTGAATAAAAAAATGCGTCTCGCATTCAAACAGAACCGTGTAAAAATTGCGGACATCAATGCGCAGATCGAGGATAACTTATCCGGTATCCGGGTGGTAAAATCTTTTGCCAACGAAGAGATTGAAAACCGCAAGTTTAAACAAGGCAATGACGGTTTCCTTGCAGCCAAGAAAAACAGCTATTTTTACATGGGAAGTTATCAGGCAGGGCTTGGAGCGTTTACGACACTCATTCAGGTCAGCGTGATCCTGACAGGTACGGTGCTGATCGCAAAAGGCAGTGTGGATGTCAGCGACCTTGTCACATTTATGCTCTATATCAGTGTGTTTACGGATCCGGTCCGCACCCTCATTGATTTCACAGAGCAGTTTCAGAATGGTTATACCGGGTTTGAACGTTTTCAGGAGATCCTCGCCATTCATCCGGATATCGAGGACAAAAAAGATGCAGTGGAACTTAAGGATGTAAAGGGAGATATTACTTTTGAAAATGTTTCATTCCAGTATGAGGAAAACACGGAAAAAGTGTTGAACCATATCAGTTTAAATGTTCCGGCGGGGGCTTACATGGCATTAGTCGGTTCCTCCGGCGCAGGAAAAAGTACGCTCTGTTCCCTCATTCCACGTTTCTATGACGTGACGGGCGGCGCAGTAAAAATCGATGGAAAAGATGTGCGTGATCTCACCTTAAAGAGTCTGCGCGACCACATCGGCATTGTGCAGCAGGATGTGTATCTTTTTGTTGGAACTGTTTTTGACAATATCCGTTACGGAAAACCGGATGCGACAAGAGAGGAAGTCATCGAGGCAGCGAAAAACGCCAATGCGCATGAGTTTATCATGTCGCTTCCAAACGGTTATGAGACGGACATCGGACAGCGCGGGATCAAGCTTTCCGGCGGACAGAAGCAGCGATTGTCCATTGCAAGGGTTTTCCTTAAAAATCCACCGATCCTTATTTTTGATGAGGCAACCTCCGCACTTGACAATGAGAGTGAGAAAGTGGTACAAGATTCATTGGAAAAACTTGCAAAGAACCGTACCACATTTGTAATTGCACATAGGCTTTCCACCATCAAAAACGCAGAGAAAATCATTGTTTTATCTGAGGATGGTATCGAAGAATCAGGAACACATGAAGAACTGATGGCCAGGAAGGGAACTTACGAAAAGCTTTATAATATGCAGTTCCACAAATAAAATGAAAGCAGCAGAAAAAGAGGAGAACTGATATGCCGGAACTTATCCGTAAAAAAAAGAAAATGTCATCGTTTGAGATGATCGCATTTGGATTTGCAGGTGTGATATTACTTGGAGCAATTATTTTAATGCTTCCGATCTCATCTTCTGCCGGAGTTGTGACACCGTTTGATAAGACTTTATTTACTGCGACATCAGCTGTCTGCGTGACAGGACTTGTGGTCGTGGATACAGGAAGCTACTGGTCGGCGTTTGGTCAGGCAGTAATCTTACTTCTGATCCAGACCGGCGGATTGGGAGTCATCACTGTGGTTGCATCTTTTTCAATGGTATCGGGGAGAAAGATCTCGTTAATGCAGCGGAGCACGATGCAGGATGCGATTTCAGCACCGAAAGTAGGTGGAATTGTCCGGCTTACGAAATTTATTCTACAGGGAACATTTCTGATCGAATTGGTCGGTGCCATTCTCATGCTTCCTGTATTTTGCAGGGATTATGGATGGAAAGGAATCTGGATGTCAGTCTTCCATTCGGTATCGGCTTTTTGCAATGCAGGTTTTGACATACTTGGAACGACGGAACAGACATTTCCATCTCTGACAGGATATATTGCCAATCCACTGATCAATATTGTGATCATGCTTTTGATCGTGATCGGTGGCATCGGATTTCTGACCTGGGATGATTTTTGTACAAACAAATGGAACTTGAAACGTTACCGTCTGCAGAGTAAGATTATCCTTGTTACCACCGCTGTTTTGATTTTACTACCGGCTGTTTTTTTCTTTCTGAGTGATTTTACCGGATTTTCTATGGGAAAAAGAATACTGGCTTCTTTTTTTCAGTCGGTAACTCTTCGAACAGCAGGATTTAATACGGCAGATCTTGGTGCAATGAACGATTCTTCCAAAGCGATCATGATTTTGATGATGCTGATCGGTGGATCTCCGGGATCAACGGCAGGAGGTATGAAGACAACAACGATCGCAGTGCTGATACTGAATGCGTTTGCAACATTCGGAAGAGAGCCGGAAACAGAGGTTTTTGGAAGAAGATTTGATAACACAGTGGTGAAAAATGCGGCAACGATCGCTATTTTGTATTTCTTTTTGTTTTTCACAGGTGGAATCGCAATCAGTCAGATAGAACATGTTGCATTGTCGGATTGTCTTTTTGAAACAGCGTCTGCAGTGGGCACGGCAGGACTTACATTAGGGATCACAACGGAGCTTGGACTGGTATCACATCTGATATTGGTTGTTTTGATGTATCTTGGAAGAGTTGGCGGACTGACACTTATATATGCTGCAATTTCAGTAAAAATACAGAGTGGGGCAAAAAGACCGCTTGATAAAATAACTGTTGGATAAAGGAGAAAATTATAATGAAAAATATTTTGCTTATCGGACTCGGAAGATTTGGAAAGCATGTTGCATACCAGTTAAATGAGCTTGGACATGAAGTGATGGCTGTGGATGCGAATGAAAATCTTGTCAATGAAATTCTTCCGTATGTTACAGACGCACAGATTGGTGACAGTACCAATGAGAATTTTCTGGAGTCGCTTGGAATCAAAAATTATGATATTTGTTTTGTGACGATCGGAGGCAATTTCCAGAATTCCCTGGAGACAACGTCTCTTTTGAAAGAACTTGGCGCTAAAATGGTCATATCGCGTGCAGAGCGGGATGTACAGGCAAAGTTCCTGCTTCGCAACGGAGCAGACGAGGTCATTTATCCGGAAAAACAGATCGCCAACTGGGCAGCGATCCGCTATACGGCAGATCATATCCATGATTATATCGAAGTGGATGATTCACATGCTATTTTTGAGGTGGAGGTGCCGGGAGACTGGATCGGAAAAACGATCGGTGAACTGGATATCCGTAAAAAGTACAGCATCAGTATTCTGGCGATCAAAACAGACGGAAAGATGAATATGGCGATTGGCCCAGATATGGAATTAAGCAGTGAAGATACCCTTTTGGTTCTCGGTACATACAGGGATATGCAGAAGTGTTTTCGGATATAATGGATAAAAATAAACAGGGTATAAAATAATTATTAAAAATTGCACAAAATTTGCATTTTGTAAAATAATCGAGTAAAATAGGAATGTTCGGGCAGAAAGTGTGATCCGGACAGACAAAGATAATACAATGTAACCATGATAATCTGCATTCTGCATATTATCAAGACATAAAAAGGAGTGGATTTATTATGACAAAAATTGATATTATTTCCGGTTTCTTAGGAGCAGGAAAAACCACATTTATTAAAAAAATGATCGATGAGGTATTTAAGGGCGAGAAGATCGTTCTGATCGAGAATGAGTTCGGTGAAGTCGGAATCGACGGCGGTTTCTTAAAAGATGCAGGAATCCAGATCACCGAGATGAATTCCGGCTGTATCTGCTGCTCATTAGTAGGTGATTTCGGAAAGAATCTTCACGAAGTGATTGATAAATATCATCCGGACCGCATTCTGATCGAGCCATCTGGTGTCGGTAAGTTATCCGATGTTATGAAGTCTGTGATCGATATCGAGAAAGAGGAAGACGTTAAATTAAACGGACTCGTAACAGTTGTAAATGCTTTAAAAGCGAGCAAGCAGATGAAAGCATTCGGTGAATTTTTCAATAACCAGATTGAATATGCTACAGTTGTTGTGCTGAGCAGAAGCCAGAATGCAACACCTGAACAGTTAGAGCTTTGCGTAAAACAGATCCAGTCACTGAATCCGAAGGCTGCGATCATCACGACTCCGTGGGATGAGCTGAAAGGCGAGCAGATCAACGAACAGGAAATCATTAAACGTGCATTGGGAGTAAATAAAGATGGCTGATAAAAAGACTAGCCTTTCTCCGGCTAAAAATATTTTTAAGGACCAGCGGGTCCTTCTGGCAATCGTTATCGCATTGATTGTCGTAATTATTTCGTGTATCAACCCTAATTTTATTGGCATCAATAACATTGTCGCAATTTTCCAGCAGATCTGCGTGCTGGGTATTCTGACAATGGCAATGAGCATTCTGCTGATCTCCGGCGGTATTGACCTGTCCATCGGCAATATTATGGTCGTCTGCGGTGTTGTTATGTACGTAGTGTTGGACAACGGTCTGCCCACCTTTATCGCTGTGCTGGCTGGCCTTGTTACCGGTGCAGCCTGTGGTTTGCTCAACGGCGCTATCATTGCAAAAAGTAAGTGCATTCCGCTGGTCATTACACTGGGCACCAGTAAGATGTTTTATGGCATTGCCCTGACGGTTTCCGGTGGACGTATCATGAACTTCGGCGGTGCATTCAACGGCTTGAAAACCAAGTACTTCGAAATTTTCTCGCCCATGCTGCTGGTTTTGCTGGCCATGGTCATGGTGGCGTATCTCATGATGACTTACACCAAGTTCGGCCGCCGTGTAGTCGCCCTGGGTGGTAATGAAAAGAACGCTTTCCTGTCCGGTATTAACGTGAACCGTTATAAGATCATTGTTTATGGCATTTCTGGTCTGTTCTGCGCGGTTGCCAGCATCGTATTTGTTGCCCGTATTGACTCCATTACCTCGAACGCCGGTACCAACTATGAAACGAACGCCCTAGCCGCTGCCATTATCGGCGGTGTCACCTTCGACGGCGGCAAGGGTACGATCAGCGGCGCATTCCTCGGCTGCCTGCTGATGGGTGTCATCTCCAATGCTATGAACATCCTAGGCGTTGATAATAACGTACAGACGATTATTACCGGCGCTATCATTGTTGCGGCAGTCGTCCTGAGCAACATCAATAACATCAAGAAGAAATAAATCTGAAAGGTTGTGTAGTAAGTGGTAAATGTTGCTGTTATTGGAGCAGGATTTATGGGACGTACCCATGTAACAGCCTACAAGGCCATGCCGAACGCAAAGGTTACAGCTGTTTGTGATCTGAATGAAAAGCAGGGCAAAGACCTCGCTGAGTTTGCCGGATGTGATTGGTATAACGACGGTGAAAGCATGCTGAACACAGCAGATATCGACGTTGTGGATATTTGCCTGCCTACCTTTTTACATGAGCAATATGTCCTGCTGGCTGCGGGGCATAAAAAGCACGTCATCTGTGAAAAACCTGTCACGCTGTCGCTCGAATCACTTGACCGTATGATTGCCGCTACCAAAGAGGCCGGTGTTCAGTTTGCCGTGGGACAGGTCGTCCGTTTCTGGCCTGAATACGTCCGGGCCAAGGAAATGGTAGAAACAGGGAAACTGGGAACGATTAAGTATGCCCGTGCCAGCCGCCTTTCGGAACATCCCGCCTGGAGCGAGTGGTATCGCCGTGCCGAAAACAGCGGCGGAGGCCTGTTCGATCTGCACCTGCATGATATTGATTATCTGTGCTACCTGTTCGGCAAGGTGAAGCAGGTCTATGCCATCGGCCACAAGAACAACGTCGGCTGCTGGAACCATGTGGCAACATCCTTGACCTTTGAAAACGGTATGGAAGCTACGGCTGAGGGAATCCTGGAAATGCCCAGCGGATTCCCCTTTACGACAGAGCTGAATGTTGTTGGCGATAAAAAGGCATACTGTTACCATATGGGTGCTGGTGCTAACCTGGAAAACATCGCGGCGGCTTCCCGCTCTACCACGGTCTATGGCGACGGCAAGGCCGAAACTCTGGCCATAGATCCCTATGATGCCTACCAGAAGGAACTGGAAGATTTCATCGGCCATATCGAGGCCGGCACGCCGATCACGGTAATTACCCCGGCCGATGTCCGCCATGTGCTCTCTGTAATCGTGGCGATTCGCGAATCGCTGGAAACGCATAAAACCGTAACGGTTTCGTGAGGATGTTATGAAACAAGGTATTAGTTTGTTCTCTTTTTCCGAAAATACGGATGTCCGATGGATGTTTGAACATGCGAAAAAAGCGGGCTATGATGGCGTGGAGCCGGTTTTGAGTGAATCCGGCTATCTGAACCCGCAAACCCCGGAAAAAGATGTCCTGGCCATGAAAAGAATGGCCGATGATATGGGCCTGGAGATTCCCAGCGTAGGGGTATGGAGTCTGTGGCAGAACAATCTCGTTTCTGACAGCGAGAAGACCCGGCAAAAAGCGTTTGGCATTGTACAAAAGCAGATCGAAGCTGCGCACCTTCTGGGGGCTAAAACGATTCTGGTTGTTCCCGGTTATGTCGGTTGCAATTTTGTAGAGCACCCAGAAAAGATCCGGTACGATATTGCCTATGAGCGTGCGCAAGACGCATTGAGCCGACTGGCACCCGAAGCGAAAGCTGCGGATGTGGCAATTGGCATTGAAAATGTCTGGAATCGCTTCCTCCTTTCCCCATTGGAAACTCGGCGGTTCCTGGATGAGATCAGCTCCGACTATGTCGGTATGTATCTGGATGTCGGTAATGCCGTGTATATCGGCTACCCGGAACAATGGATCGAGATCCTCGGCCACCGCATCAAAAAGCTACATATGTCTGACTATCGCTTTGATCAGGCAGGCATTGGCGCTTTCGTAGATCTCTTTGCCGGTGATGTTGATTTCCCGGCGGTTGCAAAGGCCATCGCAGGAATCGGGTATGATGATTACATCACGCTTGAAATGCTGCCCAACTATAAGCAGTTTCCCGAGGTAAGCCTATATGCAGACAAATATGCCATGAACAAAATTATAGAAATGATTCATTTATAAAAAACGCTAGGAGACCATTAAGTGCGTCTTCACGGATGCAAAGGAAAAAACAGATTTTCGTTACACAACGAGTGTGGATTAGGTTTTCTGCCATAAATTCGAAAAGGCTTGCAAACGGGACATGAAAATCCCATTGTTTGCAAGCTTTTCTAGTTCTAGAATCAGAATATGACCACTTCATGAATACTGTTTATTCTTATACCTGTTCATATAAAAAAGGAGCTGCCGTATTGCAACAGCCCCTTTTTAGAAGGAAAATAGTGAATATCAGTTTTTCATTTCGGCGCGGATCTTATCGTTGGCCTCCTCGACCTTCATGCGGGAGAGGATAAAGGTAATGATGGCGTCCAGCACAAAGGGAATTACGAGGTACATGAGTTTCAGCATATTGATGCAGGATTCCGGCTGCACGGCCAGTGCCTTATCATAGTTGCTGAATGCCAGCAGCCAGCCGGTGATGGCAGTGCCGAGGCCGCCGCCCAGCTTGACGCCGAGCGAGGTGCAGGAGTACATCGTGCCGTCCACACGCTTATGCTTCGTCAGCCAAGTATATTCAGAGCAAGCAGCAATCGCAGCGTTCATATCGCCCTGCCAAGGACCCTGACCAAGAGCTGCGATTGCAGTAAAGAGCAGCATCAAGGTCACATTGCCGCTGCCCATGTAACCAGCTACAGCAACCAGTGCACGAGAAATCGTTGCCAGAGTATAGCTCATTACATTCAGCTTATACATTCCATTCCACTTTGCAACCAGGGTCGGGGTGAACACCAGTGCGATGATCAGAGGAATGTTGATTGCCCAAGAGAATACACCGAACAGATTCTGGTTGCCAAGGATGTAGGTTGCATAGTAGGTGCCCATGCTGATCATGGCACCGTAGATCTGCTGCAAAATATAGGTGACGCAAATCATCAAATAATATTTGTTACCAGCAAGCAGCTTTGCCGCCTGAACCAGATTGTACTTTTCGTCCTGCTCGATTTCCTTTTTGTCGGTGGTATCCACCAATTCGCCTTCCGGCAGTTCCTTCACGGAGAAAACGGAGAGGGTGTTGACAAGCAGACCGATGATGGCGTAGATGATTGCAACAGTGCGCCAACCGGCAGCACCACCGCCCAATGCCGTAACAGCACCCAGCGTGATGGACTGGATAAGCAGGCTGGTGGCAAAGGCGAACATGAAACGCCAAGAACCCATCTCGACCTGTTCGGCACTGTTCTTCGTGACGAGAGCAGTCAGTGCAGAGTAAGCAATGTTGTTGGCGGTGTAGAATACAGCGTTCAGCAGAGTATATGCGATCAGGAACCATGCGTACTGTGCAAACTGTCCCAGATTGGTCGGGATGGCGAAAATTGCCACCAGCGTAATGGCACAGCCAATGTAGCCGTACAGCATCCAAGGACGGGCTTTGCCCATTTTAGAATGCGTTTTGTCAATCAAAGAACCAAAGAAAATGTCCGTCACACCGTCCAGCAGTTTGGAAACTGCAATCAGAGTGCCGACAATACCGGGGTTCAGGCCAACGGTGTTGGTCAGATAGATCATGACGAAGGAGGACAGGAATGCATACACCACGTTGCCTGCAATATCGCCTGAACCATAGCCGACTTTATTATACCACTTTAGATAACGTTTCTCAGTCATTGTGCTTTCTCCCATCTTGCTTGTTTTGTGTGGGCGCGACCAATCTGCTGCGCACTTCAGACTGGAATCCTCATTACGCAAGTTGCCCAAATCTCTTGCGTTTCGTCTGAAAATATTATAGAATCTAATGGAGCGAAAAGATATAGACAAGATGGAACAAAATATGCACAAAATCAAAGAGTTTGTAATTTTTTGATAGAACATTTCCCAAATCACTGTAAAATCTCTGAAGATGCGGAGGACGCAGGGATGTATTTCAATTCAGGATATTTGAACAACTCCCGTTTGGATTTCAAAGACTACTCAAAGCCGCTGGTCGTAGGCAGCTGCGGCACTTATCGCTTAAAAAAACGCCCTAAGTTACCTACTTTTTGGGCAAAGGGTCGCAGAGACTATCAAATCCTCTATGTGGCATCTGGTAAAGCACACTTCTGGTTCGATGGTGCTGAGGAAGTGGTGACTTCTGGACACATGGTGCTTTATCAGCCGAAAGAAATCCAGAAGTATGTCTACTATGTAGAAGATCATCCAGAGGTGTTCTGGATTCACTTTACAGGATATGATGTCAAAAACATCCTGAACTATCACGGAATACCCTTGGACAAGCACGTTTTTTACAGCGGCACACTGCCGGATTACAAAATGCTGTTCCGAAAGATCATCCGGGAACTGCAACAATGTGAATATGGCTATGAAGACTATATTGCTTCTCTCTTCAACATCATTCTGCTTTTAGTAAGCAGGCAACAGCAGGAAAGCGAGAAAACAACTACAAGCATCCCCGAAGAAATCGAAGCCGCCGTTGCCTACTTTAACGAGAATTATAATACAAAGGTCAGTGTGGACGATTACGCAGAATCGCTGCATATCAGTACGAACTGGTTTATCCGTAATTTTAAGCAGTACATGAAAATAAGCCCCGCACAATACATCCTGTCCCTTCGGATGGTAAATGCACAAAGCTTATTGGAGAACACCGAATACAATATTGGAGAAATTGCAGAGATCGTAGGGTATGATAACCCACTCTATTTTAGCCGGGTATTCAAGAAAGAGTATGGTGTCAGTCCGGCACAGTACCGAAAGAATCTGGAAGAATCTACTGAAAAATGAGAAAGGATTCCTTATAAATAAGGAAAGTAGAACCATGCCGATAAAAAATGCGATCCACAGCCAACAAGTCTACGACCCAACGAATGCGATGCTTTTAGCTTGCATTTTCCTGTTCGTCAAGAATGCGCCAGCCGTCCATCAGGTCTGAATTTTCCATAA